>Ga0209700_101270_pt1 | contig 51718 bp, 31 predicted proteins | sample SiratroredBW_FD_187528 | JGI IMG/M metagenome (GOLD analysis project Ga0209700, IMG submission 187528) | Root nodule microbial communities of legume samples collected from California, USA - Siratro red BW (SPAdes) (version 2) | ecosystem: Host-associated > Plants > Roots > Nodule | place: USA...
AAAATAATTATGGAAAAAAAAAAAAAAAAAATCCCAGTCAATGTTGATCGAGAAAAATCCTTGTTTACATTGCTATTTTTCTTTTGACAATCTAAAAAGTAATTCTAAACAATGTTAACTATAAAAGCATAATCAACTGATACTTTTTAATTATTAAATATTATTTAATTTGAAAAAATATGTTTAATAATAATTGAAATACTCTATTTAAATATAAAAATTGCAATTTAATAAGTTTAATTATGTTATTCAATAAAATATTTGAAAAATAAAACAATTTAAACAAAAAATAATTCAAATTTGATGTATTTTAATTTCTTTAAAATTTAGAAATTTATCATGACGAAAATATATTTAAATCTAAACTAAAATTTTATAAGAAAAAATAAGGAATAAAATCGTGAAATAAATATATCAGTGAAAAATAAATATAAAAGATTCATATATTTCCAGTATCATATTATGTAAAAAAAAATCGTGTTTGTACAAGAAATTTTACAATTTTAAATACATTAAATTTGAATATATGTTTTCATTTCATATTGTTTAATTTTTTATATTTTTTTTGAAAACAAGAATAAAAATATATTAATTTTTTTATGTGAATAGACGAGATTTTTGAACTAGCACTAAATAGCATTATTAACATTGATCTAAAATTGATATTTATAGGCATCGACAAAGTATAATCACTACAATCTTCAACTAAATAAATATAACTAAAATTACCTAAAAAATAATTATACTAACATTGATCGAAAAAATATTAATACATATAAACGAAAATTAATTTTATCATACGTTGATAATCAAAGTCAACTTAAAAAATCTGACTTACATCAATTAAAAATAATCCCATTAACTTCATTAAACAAAATATTGTTCTTCCAATGTTGTTTTATAAAACTCTAACCTATAACCTATGTTCTAGTTGGTGTTAGTTAAAAAAGAACAACTCCGACTAGACATTAAATAATTAAAAAATCATATTTGACTTTAGTCCGTTAGTCCAAAAATATAGTCCATGTTTCATAAACAAAACTTTAACTAAAGTTAAATAATAAATAACACTAGCCTCTCTCTCTCTATATATATATATATATATACCTTAACATAAAGACAAAATATAACAATAATACACTTAACTTGAAAAAAATTTCACTAACATCAGATAAGAAAAAGATATTAAGTGAATGACGTCTAACCAATTTATTCATTATTGTTATAACTGAAATCAATGGAGCAATGTTCCAATTAAAATCGGGCAAGAGAAAAGAATATGAAAAAAATTGTTAGAAAAAAATATGAAAATTTAAAATTTTTATTTTTTTATAGAAACTTAAATATTTTAATTTTAAATAATTAAAATAATCTCACAAATTTCTAAAATTTCAATATTTTTCTGAAACAACATATTTCTTCCAAAATATTTCAATTCTCTGTGAAAAAAGTCAAATTATTTTCTTAAAATTCTTCGTGAAAACACATTATTATATTTTCTCAAGTTTATGAATTTGGAAGTTTTTAATTCACTTCATATCACACAGTGCTAAATTATCAATTAGTTGAGTACAAGGATAAGGATTTTGAAGATTTTATATAAACAAATAAGTCATAATAATTAAAAAATATTACAGTAATAAATGAAAATAAAAAATATTAAGAAACCAAATTATGTATTAATTTGGTATAAGTTCTTAGAAATTTGCTCTATAAGTATGTACAAACTTAGGAATAGTCTAAGAGTATAAGTGGTATTACTAAAATGACATCCGAATAGTTTATTATTAAAATGAAAATTCATATAAATAAGAAAACTAGTCATTCAGATTTCATTTTTATAAAACCACTATACTATCTCTTTATAATATAATTCATTTTTTCTCCTCTACCTTTTTTTTCTAGAATTCTGGCTCCACCTATCATCAAATTCACGATCGGAAGCTATCTCTAGACTCCTAGCGTCGAGCATAGCAATAGTGTCCGATCAGATTCTTGAACAAAATAAGTTCATTTTTTGCTTATTTTCTTTTAGTCAGTTTTCTAATGTTTTTAGCTACTATAACAAACTAGCATGGATGTGACCTCTAATACATCATAATAGGTCTATGTTAGTTCATGATCGTAGCGGTATAGTCTGATCGTTGATCAGAGCTCTATGGTGCAAGTCAGGAGATCCTGTGCGCACTTTAGGCTTTGGAACTCTTTTTGAAAAGTGTTATGCTTAAGCTAGGTAAGTGAAGCTAGTTACATGCTTTATACAAATTAGCTATCTTCAAATAGAACCTATGATAGAAGATTTGAATGTATAAATCTTTAATCATCAAGTCTTTCTTGCAGGTCTGAACTGGTCCTTTAGCACCGAATGAGTTTGATTGTTTGATTTGTGTGATTTATTGTTGTGATTGAATAGTAGAATAATACTTTAATGTAGTAGTGTAATATCATTAGATTGATTTTGATTGGGGTAAGATTTAATATGACTTGTGATGGTGATGTAAGTGTGGATGGAATTTTGAACTAAATTTATTGGCTTAAAATGATTTTGAGTGTAACTTCAAGGAGCTGACATCCTATATTTAGATATGTTGTAGCATGTTATTTTTTTTATAATAAGTTAGTAGAATGAGATTGATTCTTTTAAATGAGTTGAAACTGTTTGAATGATTAGCTTTGGTTAGTACTATGATTGATTTAGGAATGGAAGAAATTCTTGAAGAAAAATTTTAGTCTAACATATAAGGAATTGAAGTTGTGATTTTCTTTAGAATGAAAAAGTTAGAGAATTTGGATAATGAATGTTTTGTGCAGTAGTAGTTCCTTTTGTGAAAAATTGTTTATGCATATTTACTCAAGTGAGACGAATCTCACTCAAGTGACTCCAGTGAAAAAATTAGATATACTCTTGGGTTGATTTTCGCTCAAGCAATAAGATTTTCGTCCAAGCGAGATAATATTTTGGCTCAAGCGAGGGGATTCTCACTCAAGCTAGAAATTATTGCTCAAGCTAAAAATTTATTTTTTATTTTTTCATTTTTTTCTTTTTTCTATTTTGGTTGTTTGATCCTTTTGTAATGCAATTTATGGATTAAATAGAATAGATTGATTTTTAAATTAGTTTGAATATTATTGTTGAACTAGAGATTCTTGAGATATTTGAGATTGAAAAGTGAATGAATGAATGAGCAGAAATATATGATATTGTTAAAGTATTTATTAAGGTGGTTAAGATCAAGGCATAGTATTTTCAGGAAAGGAAATACATGTGTCTAGGTCAATTAGGATGTGCATTGTCTAAGGATCTGATCAATAACGATTGATATCTTAACTCTACTAGTAATATGAATCAAATAGATGAACATTACTAGGTGGTGAGAGCCGAAGGAGGTTTGAATTGGGTGACTGCAACTTGAAGTATAGCTGGCAAAAAAAGTCTATTCAATGCACGAGTCTTCCAGAAGTAGAATTGAGGTCATGAGTTCAAATTTTCAGATGAGCCGGATGATTGATGATATCATTGGATTGTTATGTGTTAAATGATATTCATATGTGATCAGTTTAGATTATATGAGAAATTTTTTAATATTAGCTTATCGTTTCTTGTTTGTGTTGGTGTGTTTGTTTCCTATTTATGATTATCGTATTATACACGAGAATATATAATGTTGCAGATGAGTCAGTTGAGGATGTTTTTCTTGTTTGATCTTGTTGCAAATTTCCTTTAGATATAACGAAAAACTTTTCATTTTATTTATATGTGAACATATTTTGTTTTAAAATTTTTTTGAAAGGGAATACATTTTGATGTAAACTTTTATTGAACAACTTATACATATGTATATGCATGCATGCTTAATCACTTTTCATGATATGATAGTGTTACAATTGGGGTGTTATAAGATCTAAAAGTAATAGGCAAATCAATATGCATTAGAAACAATAATTTACAACTTTAAGGTCTGTTTATTTCTTTTTTCTTTTTCTTTTTAATTTTTTCACTTTAAAATGAAAACTAAAAGGATATTTGATGATAATATATTTTTACAAAATTGTTTAAAAATAATATCCTCCATTTAATTTTAAATTGTTTTAAAAAAATTTAAAATGTTTACTTTTTATTATTTATGTTCGTTTTGTTTTCACTTTTTTTTCTTGTATCCTTACTTTCTAAAATTTATGTTTATCTACGTATTAAAAATACGAATTAAGTATTTGTGATTTTTCTGACAAAATTGATTAATCATCTTTAATAAATTATCTTTTCACGATTGCAATTTCTTTTTAATTTAAAAGAAAAAGATACAGTAATAAATATCGTAAAATATAACAATAGAGTAGAAATTTTTTAATTTACATGAAAATATCTATACAACCTCAATGTTGCACAAAATGTGACAAGAAACCATTTGACAACTTTTCATGAACTTCACATAATTTGATAAGTTCTTTTTGTTTTGTTAAGCTTTATAGGTGAATAATAAGATGTTATAGAAGTTTAAGATATAACATTTATACTTGTAACCCTCCAGTAAGATAAGACCAAAACACTCATATTTTTTCTTTTTCTCTCTCACCTTCTATCATTTATATCTCTCTCTCCCTTCTCTCTTAATTTTCACCATCTATACTTCTTCTGTTCCAGAATCTAATCAAGTCCCGCAGTAGTTGAGAATCCTAGGACCATTTTTAACCGATCAAAATCTCAATCAAAGTAAGCTCTTATTTACTCTGAGGATCCTTTGTTCTCTGCTTTCCTTAAGTTTTTGTCATCAATATTAGTGGAAACAATTGAGAAAAGTGTTTCTCTCAACTTGACTAAGATTATACTAAAAGTTGGTGTTATTTGAATAACTTGTTCTAGACCTCTAGAGTTGGACTGATGTTGTTGCCTAATTGAAGGAATTAATAGGGGATCCTTGTCTGAGGTAAGGGAAGCTGGTTTTTACCCCAAATAGAACTTTATGTTAGAATATCTTGATGTGTGGGTAAAGTGGTCACCAATTTCAAAGCTTCTTTGTAGGAATTGTTTTTATTGGAAAATGAGTTTGATGAATTTGGTAGATGTATGTTGTTATAATGTTAAAGAAGTTTTGGATGATAATTGATGATTTAATCATTAAGCGTGGTTATGATTGTGGAAAAATTATTGTGTACTATTATTTGTGGATTGAATAGGTATTGATGTAAATGATTGAATTATGAAGTTGATGTCATACATTTGGGATAATGTATGAGTTATGCTTATTTGAGTGCATTAAGTATAACATACCGATGTTTAACAGAGATCCTCAAGCTTCACTGATAATCTAAGTCACATAGACTAAGCTATCAGGTGGTGAGAAGCTGATGAGGGAGTTCATATACATCGGGACCGCTACACTCGGTGCTGGATGTTTGAACTTACTCTGGTCCTTTCTCTTAGATTCGATGACAATCTAAGTCTTGTGTATCTGATCAGTCATTTCTCTTAGATTCACTGGTAATCTTAGTATTAGATTAGTCCTTTCTCTTAGATTTGTTGAATCTAAGAGTTGTTGAAAAATAAGATGGTCAATGTTCAAGAGGGGGGAGGGGGGTGAATTGAATAATTTAAACAATTTTGATTCGTTGAAAGTTTGAATGAGATCTTTTCTGAATCTATGATTACAATGAGAATGCCACACAAAAACAACAAGTTGAATTCACAAACAACTTGCTAAAAACATAGTTCAGACTATAAAACTAGTAAAATCAGCCTGCTAAAAAATCAAATCAACACGTTAAAATAATTCTGACAATTCTGTAAACAAGTTTTTAACAGGTTGAATCAAAAAAACAATCTGTTGAAAATCCTTTTCAACACTTAATTAATTTTCAACTAGTATCAGGAAACAAGTTAAAACAAATTTCAACAGGTTAAAATTTCAGTACTGCAGTAGTAAAACCAGTTTTTGATTAATACGAATTTTGCAAAATTCAAAAATACCACAAATCAAAGTATTGTGATCAAGCAATTGTTAATCAAATATGTATCAATATGTGACCAGATTATCAAAATAGTTATGCAGCAACAGTCACAACTTAAGAATGTAACAAACAACACACTTAATTTTGCTAGCAGTAGCACCTAAATCAATCTAAGAAAATCTCAGCAGGTTATTAAACAAATTCAATAAATCCAACTTGCCAAGGCAAACCAACTAAGAAACAAGACTAATTGTGTTGTAAGATACTAAAATTTATCACAATAGAATTGTTTTTAATCAATTAAAACACAACCAGAATTAGTATTGTAAATTTGTCCAGAATTCAATAGGTTGTTCTTCAATTTTAACAGGTTGTTCTTGGTAGCAGAATTGAATATGACACAAAATGCAGTACAAAAATTAAAAGAGCAAGGGAGAAGAAGATCACACAGATGTTTTTATACTGGTCCACCCAACCACTTGGGTTACGTCCAGTCCCTTGCAACCTCTTGCAAGAATTTCCACTAATTTAATCAAAGTTTACAATCAAATCACTCACAAGACCCAATCTTGAATCCTACAAGATTGTCTTCTACTCCCTTGTGTAGCCTCCAGCGCACAAGATGTATACTCACAGTGCAGATGCAGCACACCACTGTAGATTTGAATGCAAACCTAACAATACAGCAATTCAATTACAAGATTCTCTCAATTGCAATGCTTACACACACCTATTAAGCACTACCTAACCAAGAAACTAACCAAGAACACAATACAATTCAAAAATTCACAAATACAGTGGCTAAACACAGCAAACGGCACCAAGGAAGAACACTTATCTTCACAAAAATGCAGCTGCCACACCAAAGCAATCAATTCTAAATTTTGCTCTTCTTCAAGTGTGAGAAATCATGATGATTTTTGAAAATGATTGTAATTCTTTCTCATAGTGGGTTTTCTCTCCAAGAAACTCTCTTCAAATCTTTTTAAAATCAGTGAAAACCTAATTCAATTTGAAGTCATGTGCCAAAACACGCGCTGCAGGGCTTTAAAAACGCGACAGCCCAAAACTGTAAAAAATTTAACAGCTTGATTTTGAAATTTAACATGTTGAATTTTGGTCTGCAACACTAATTTTTCTAAAATGTTTTGAAAATGATATTTTCACTTAAACTTGAGTAAGAGCAATGTAAGCAATTGATAGATTGATACTAACTAGTGCATGAGAGACCTAATCCAAGTAAGAACTACCCCAAACCTCGAATCTAGTGTCTTCAAGTAATTTCTTCATCCAATCAACACTTTAGGAGAGTCTTCACTAGCTCCAACAAGTCTTGGGTATTGGATTAGATGTTAGTCACTGGTAGGGGCATACTTAATGAATCTTCTGGAAGATGATAGGTCCATGTGTGAACTATATGTATGACGTGGTCCATGTGAGGCCTTTATGTATGATGTTTGATATGAGTACTTGAAATGAAAAAGAAAAACTTGTATTGAAACTTGATATGCTAGACATTAAGGGAATTCTTATGAATGATATAATTTGTTCATTTTGCATGTATTTAGTATGTTATAAAGTTTTAATTTTACTAGCTTACCCTTGCTTTTCATGTTATTGTATGAACTGCGATAACTGTACTATGTACACGAGCAGGTGCGGATTCAGGTTTTAGAGCACATTAAAGATGATATGCCCTTAAATTGATTTTCCTTTTGTCTTATAAATACTTGTATATATGTTTGATGTATTTAAAGACTTTATGACCTCATATGATGGTTTATCTTTTGTCATGTAGACAGTTGTACATAAGTTTAATGTATTTGGATACTTTATGTTGTACTTTGAACTTTGAATGCATGTTAATACTTGGTAGTAGATAGAAGTTAGCTGTTTTGAAAATTCATTTTCTGATGCTTTCGCTTAGGCGAGGGAATCTCGCCCAAGCGAAGTATGCAGAAAAGATTCACTCTGTAAGTATCGCCTGAGCGAGTTTTTTGTAAAAAAAGATGGATGTTCTCGGGTTGGTTTTCGCTCAAGCGAGAAACTTTTCACCCAAGCGAGAAAGAGGTTTTCGCCTAAGTGAGGATATTCTCGCTCAAGCGAAAATAACATTGGAAGTAGAATGCTCTCTGAACCATTTTCGCTCAAGCAAGAGAATTTTTGCCTAAACGAGGGGATTCTCGCTCAAGCTAGAAATTCTAGCTCAAACAATTTCATTTTATTTCTTATTTTTTTCTTTCATTATTTTATTTGTTATTTTTTTATGTATTAAATGTTTTATAGTTTGAAATTATATTTTTTTTAAGAATTGAAGGACAAATGTATAGAATTTTTGGATTGTTTAAATACTGACTTGGTTTAATTAATAAAAACATTAATAATTATAAAGAACCAATAATTAACAGTGAATGTAATTTTATTAAATGAATATGTATTGTTTGAGATTCAAATTTGAATAATCTCAGTAAATGGTCTTTATTTTCAAATAAATGTTTGGAATAATTACATGAAATGATAATATTTAAAGACATGATTAATAATTAATCATGCACTTCTCCGACATTCATTTTACATTCGATCCTCCACCCTCTTCATTCAATTTTAAATTTTAGCTATTTCTTGACTTTTAGTCTTTGTCCTCTTTAATAATTTTTCCCATTTTTAAAAATACTAAATAAACCATACGAAAATAAATTGTTTAGGCAATGACTAAAATGTATTATAATGAGATAAAGGCGAAAGCTGTTATAATTGTATATGTTAAATTTTCTTTGAATTTAATCTTCACTCCTATTATTTTTTTCATTTAGAAATTTTTAATAATTTATTTTTTAATTGGTATGTAGAATTTTTTTTGATATGCATTACAATTAAATTTAAATATATTAAATTTTAAATTTTAAACAATTTTCTAATATTTTTTTAAATTTTATAAATAAGAACTGTATAACTAATTATTTTTAATTTCAATTTATATTTATTTTTTAAATTAAATCAAGAATATTTTATATTACGTAATTAACTTTTTTAATCACATCAATATGAATATTAACCCTCAATTCCATAATCCAAACAAAAGAATTAATATAAACTAAAAAAACACACGACATTGGAAACCAATACCAGCACGTGTTTCCTTCATTCATACTTTAAATTGGCTCAACTTCTCTCTCTTCGCACCAAACTAACTTATCCTCCTTTCTTCTCTCGTTCCCGACACTTAACAACGTTTCAAATTCCCGACATGGCAGAATCCGAGGAGAGAGCCACGCTGACGTGGCGCAAAATCCCTGTCCTCAAATCCTCCCCCAACGACGTCGTTCCTCCGCTCCGAGACGGCGTCGTCGTCCTCCACTTCGCACCCGGCAGTGGCAAACGCTGTAATTTCGCAAGCGTGTCGGTGGCAGAAAGGAAATTCGACAGGGAATTCTCGCCGACGGCGGCTCAGCTTCTTCAGCATCCACTCGCGGTGGGGGCATTGGTGCCTAAAGACGCCGCTCTGTTCCTCGCTGGCGCCATCGCCGGCGCCGCCGCGAAATCCGTCACCGCTCCCCTCGACCGCATCAAGCTTCTCATGCAGGTGCGCATTCGTTTCGTTTCTTTCTATCGCCGTTTTCGCCGATAAGTTAGTGTCTGAAAGTTCGGTCAAAATAACATTCCGTATTTTGCAGACTCACGGCGTGCGAGTTGGACAAGAAAGTGCCAAGAGGGCGATTGGTTTCATTGAGGTATCGAGTAATCGCAACTTCTTTTCCTGTGCTTGGTTCTGTTTATATATATGTATGTATATATATACTGATATACACATATTAATATTAATATTAATTTATGTCACTAGTGTTGAATTTTATGACGTGCATGAATTTGTGATATAATTTAAAATTATAGTTTTTGTCCATGAATCCATGTTTTAATTTTATATTGGTGCTTCTCTTGTTAATGAGTTTCGGTAACATGTCTCCCTTGGAGAATGGGGCCACGTCTCCTTAGGGAAATTTTTTATTACTAAAAACACAAAACCATGAAACGATTTTCTAAATCGAATTTGAAAACGGGAAGTAAAGTTATGAAAAGATTATTCTGAAAACCACAAAATGTGGAGTAGCTGGCTTATTCTTTGGCCACTGTTGACAGAAAACTGTATGTGTTGTTATCAACTTGTGAAGTCCATTATTGAAAAGTGGGATAGTGTGATTTTGTGATAGTTGTGTTTTGTAAGTGCTTAAGAAGATCTTTTTGTTTTTTTTTTTTGGTTAAATGTTTGTAATTTGTGGTGTTTGTTTAGGTTGTTTCCTCTTGAAAGCATGATGATTGTTTGTAGATGTTGGAATATTTTAGGATTCTTATTGTTTTACAAATCCTACTGAATAGGCTTGTGGTTTTGATGCTACAACACTTCTTGAGCTCAATTAAATATGAGCAGAATGGTATAATCAGATTTCAAATTATTAAGTTTCTTCTGTCCTTTTCCATTGAAACTCTATAATTTCAAATGTAGCTGTTTTATTGGAAAGGAAATGTTCAAATTATGTCTGTGTGATGACTTCCAACTAATGGATAGAAGGACTTAAGTTTCTAATTAATTACCTTCCTGTTTAGTGCTCAGTTCAGTTGCTAAATTTTGCATAGCTGGTCCCAAGCTTGGATATAATCCTGCGGGTTGTGTTATGCAGTTGCAGTCATTGTATAGCTTTGTTGAATCCATATGATTAATTACCTTTTCTGATTAAGGATATATATATCACTTACTAAATGCATATTTTAGCAGTCCTTCCCTATTTCTTTCCTTGATAATCATGTTCTTGTCCTTATCAGATGCATGGCACTCTCTCATGAATGATTTGAATAATGCCAGTGAAATTTTTGTTGGAGCTTACATTGTCATGATTTACAGGCTATAACTGTTATAGCGAAGGAAGAAGGCATTAAAGGTTATTGGAAGGGCAATCTCCCCCAGGTCTCTATAATTAGGAACGAATTTATTGGTAATTAGTATTTCTGTATGTATATCTTCTTATTCTGTTGACTAGTCTTTTTATTTGTTTTAGTGTCTCTACTTTTAATGTTCCAGGTGATTCGAGTTATACCTTACAGTGCTGTCCAACTTTTTGCTTATGAAATTTACAAGGTTAACTGTCAATTATGTTTCATGAATTTCTTATACCCCCAATATGCATTTTGGTGTCTAAGTTATACTTTTGAACTTACAGAAAATATTCAAGGGAAAGGATGGTGAGCTCTCTGTTGTGGGAAGACTTGCAGCAGGTGCTTTTGCTGGCATGACATCAACTTTTGTAAGTAATTCATTATGATGCCCGACCTTGTATGATATGCAGCTGCTTTCGTAATGTTATTTTGTTTCATCCAAGGGATTAAGCCTTGTGTTTAAACACTTATGAGCAAGTTCTTATTTTTAAAAATTAATATGTTTATATCTTTTTTACCTCTTAATATCAATGTATGTATCTAACGTTGTATATGTTTATTTGTAGATCACTTACCCGTTAGATGTTCTAAGATTACGATTAGCTGTTGAACCTGGTTATCGAACAATGTCAGAGGTATATCAACTTGTCTGCCTAGTTATTTTGACAAAATCTTCCTCTGTAAAAGAAACATATAGTGTTTTTTCTAGGTCGCCTTGAGCATGCTAAGAGAGGAAGGATTTGCATCATTTTACTATGGCCTTGGGCCTTCTCTCATTGGAATTGCTCCATATATTGCAGTGAACTTCTGTGTTTTTGATTTGTGAGTTCATCAGTAATCTTTTGTCTTTTAAGAACATTGGATATTGGAAACACATTGACATTGAATTATTCTGACCTGCTATGGACAATAGATTAAAGAAGTCACTGCCAGAGAAATATCAGAAGAGAACTGAAACATCTTTAGTCACTGCTGTTATTTCAGCATCTCTTGCCACACTTACATGCTATCCTCTGGACACAGTGCGAAGACAAATGCAATTGAAGGGTACACCTTATAAGACAGTATTAGATGCCATTTCAGGTTAGTACTCACATTTACCTTTTAGCATCAACATGCTATAGTCACCCACGTTGTGCACACATTAACGACAAATATACAACTATAATAACCATATTAATGAGTTTTTCTTATCAGCTTCAAAATAATCGCCAGTATTATGCATGTCATAAGTCTTCTTCAGTATTATCATTACCTCATCCGTGGATTACATGCTATCTTTAGTTAGGCAAATTCATTCTACCAACATAGCAGGATCAGGCATGTTACAAATAAAGTTGCTGTAAGATAACCAGGGATGTACATTTTTTTTTGGAATCAACCACGGGCCCTAAGGCCAAACAAAAAGCTTACCTCCTAAACAGCAAAGCTGAGGCATCAACTAGAATATGTAGCAGCAGAAAATCTGGTACAACATCCAGAATCCTAATCCCCGTATTAGTTTCCTAAGACATTCCCCATTTAGCCAAGGCATCAGTAGATGCATTTGCCTCCTTATATGTCTATACTGAAAACCCCTTTTCTGATGGATGGCTGGTCAATGGTGTGGGAAAAAAGAAAGATAAAAAATTCAAATTTTATAATCCAAGGTGGTTTGGTTTGTGGGGATTTATTTAAATGATGGGGACTTTTGAAGTTTTAATGTTTTAGTAGTTTTATACTATTATCAAATTAATTATTTCATTGATGCAGGTATTGTGGCAAGGGATGGTGTTATTGGCTTGTATCGGGGATTTGTGCCAAATGCTTTGAAAACCCTACCAAATAGCAGGTACTTGTGATCTTTCTATTTCTGATAAGTTTTCAATCTTCACACTGAACTGCGTGAAATTCCAATTCTGCTGATTCCTAATTCCATTCTTGTAACACTAAGCACGTTGTTATGATTAATTATCTGATCCAGTCCATGTTTATATCTACAGCATCAGGCTTACTACATATGACATTGTCAAACGCCTAATTGCAGCTAGTGAGAAAGAGTTTCAAACAATTATCGAGGAAAACCGCAACAATCAAAAGAAACCCCAATAGTCAATGACAATGATTCATATTGTTGTACCTATTCTTTTCCTGCTGAAATTTTCAGGACCAATGCTTCAGTAATTAGAATTTGCAGGAATTGCTTTTTTGTTTTGATAGCCAAATTTTCAACATTTATGAGTGTATACCAGCAACCGTTATCTTTGTATCTCAGGGTTGTAAATTTTGCACGACACATAATGCTATACTTTTTTTTCTGCTAAAAGTAGTATTTTAGCTGTGTTTTTGGGAGGGATTTTGCTAAACTATATTATGATATACTTTTCCAAACACACCATTGTGTGATGAATTTTGTTAGTGCCAATAAATAACTTGGATTTGTCTTTTATTTAGTGTCCCTGCATCAAATTCATCGTAGAATAGTATGTTGAAAATTATGTATTGATGACACTACCCAGGAAGATGAACAATTCTGGGAATCATAATGCGAAATTAATTTAATGTTGACTTTTTGGTGGGGCTAAATATGCATTTAAAGTGGTTATCCTAATCACATCTGTACTACAGGGGAAACTGACTACCTAAACAACTGACTACCTAAACCAAGACATAGTTGTACAATTTGACATGGTAGCTAGGGAAACTGACTACCTAAACCAAGACATAGTTGTACAATTTGACATGGTAGCCGACCGAATAGTAGTCGGCTAATATTGGGCCGACCGAACACCAAGTGGCACAACTTGTTTCACTCACACATGTTATCAAATCTAATAAAGGTAAGCACTAGGACACGTGTCGATTACCCATTGGAAGGTTACAATGGGCCATAGGCCCATTCACTTTGGGCCCATCTAAGCACTCTAAAAGGCGAAGTGGTCCCATGAAATGAGGTACTATTATTCTACTCAATTTTATCCTGCTTTACTCAGACCCATACTAAGTCGAGCGTTGGAGTTCCTGCAGGACCCCCATCCGGGATTGTGTCAAACTGAAAACCTGGAGGACTACAAAAGCTAGTGAGACCATCAAGGGGAAAAGCTTGGAGATATTGGTTCTTGGACGAGGATGCCATCATCCCATTGAATGAACAAAATAGTGGGATTCTCTGGAGAAGGAGTAGATACCAGGGGGTATATTGATCTACACACCAGGTTCGGTAAGGCCGACCGAAGTAACCAAACGATACTAGTGAGGTATTTAAGAGTGGACGTCAACATGCCGTACAACACACTTTTGGGTCAACTATCCTTGAACAAGTTCGAAGCCATTGTCTCCACGCCACACCTCGCCATGAAGTTTCTGACCAAACGGGGAGGTGTGGCTAATATCCATGCAGACCAGCGAACTGCCCGAGAATGTTATACGGTTAGTTTAAGGTTGACACCTACAACAACATCAACCAAGAGGGATGTAAGCCAAAGGATGATTGCAGTGACGAATCTTGATCCTCGGGTCAACGACGAGGTTAGAATGGAGTCGAGAGACGCTGTGAAAGAGTGGCAAGTAAGAACTGAAGGCCAGAACACGTACTTGGGCGGAGCCCTGACAACGGAAGAAAGTGAAACACTCAAGAAGAAGTTAGCCGACAACAAGGACTTGTTTGCCTGAACGGCCGACGACATGCCGGGAATTTACCCCCAGATAATGTCGCACAAGCTCTCGGTGTGCAAGAAGTGAGACCAGTCACCCAGAAGAAAAGGAGGCTAGGAGAAGAGAAGAGACAGGCGGCCGTGGAGGAAGTGTAGAAATTGCTTCATCAAGGAAATTCAGCATACTACATGGTTGGCCAACATAGTCCTCGTGAAAAAGAGCAATGGGAAATGGAGAATGTGCACAGACTATACAGACCTGAACAAAGCTTGTCCCAAAGATGCATATCCTCTTCCCAGCATCGATCGACTGGTTGACGAAGCAGCAGGACATAAAATACTCAGCTTCCTCGATGCTTTCTCAAGATATAACCAGATACCAATGTACGACCGAGATGTTGACAAAACAACTTTCATCACGGAGTCAGCCAATTATTGTTATCAGGTAATGCCCTTCGACCTAAAAAATGCAGGTGCCACCTATCAGAGGTTGATGGATAGAAGTTTTAAAGGTCAAATAGGCAAGAACATGGAAGTATATGTGGACGACATGGTGGTCAAATTTGAAACATTTGATCAACACTTGGAAGAAATGGCGAAATTTCGCACAACTACGCCTCTACAACATGAGGCTTAATCCGACAAAGTGCATTTTCGGAGTTGAGGGAGGAAAGTTCTTGGGATTCATGCTTACACACCAAGGAATTGAGGCCAACCCCGACAAGTGCGAAGTAATATCATCCATGAGAAGCCCAACCAATTTAAAAGAGGTGCAAAGGTTAGTAGGAAGGTTGACGTCCTTGTCTTGGTTTTTACCCAGGATGGCCGAGAAGAGTTGCCCATCCTGTGGGTTCTCAGAAAGGCAGACAAATTCAAGTGGGATGACAAGTGTGAGGAAGCATTCAATGAGATAAAAAAAGTCGTATCTTCAATACCAATCCTTGAAAAAACCAAGACAGGAGGCAAGTTATTGTTATATTTATCTGTCTCAAAAGATGCTATCAGTTCGGCCCTAATACAAGAGGAAGAATACAAGCCAATCTACTTTATCGGTCGAACACTACACGACGCAAATACTAGATACCAAATAATTGAAAAAGCAGCCTTGGCACTAGTTTACACAGCAAGAAGATTAAGACCTTACTTTCAAGGCCACCCTATAATTGTGAAGACGGATTACCTGGTGGGAAAGGTTCTCTTGAGACCCGACTTGGCCGGACGAATGATCTCATGGTCAATAGAGCTGTCAGAATTTGACCTATCCTTTGAGCCGAGAGGGCTGATAAGGGCACAATGCTTAGCTAATTTTGTGTCAGAATTGCAGGAGTCGACCGATGAGTTATCAGTGGAAAAGCAAAGCTTGTGGAAGCTATATGTAGATGGATCTCCAAACAGGAAAGGATGTGGAGTGAGGGTAGTATTAGAAAGCCCCGATGGAGTGCGACTTGAACAGTCCTTACGTTTTGCTTTCAAAGCCTCCAACAACCAAGTAGAGTATGAAACCCTTATTGTCGGCTTATCCTTGGCTAAAGACATGAGCGTAAAATACCTACTTTGCCTAAGTGACTCATAGCTAACTATCGGTCAAGTCAATGGCAATTTCCAAGTAAAAGACCCCCTATTGACGACCTATTACCAGAAAATACTAACCATGATATGTCGCTTCAAAACCGTTAAGTTAGAACACATCCTCAGGAATAGCAACTCGAGGGCTGATACGTTATCAAAGTTGGCATCACAAAAGGGAAGGGGTCGATATGACTTAGTAATACAACTTACCCTAAGTCAACCCTCAGTCTCTATTGGTGAATGCATCAATGTAGAAATCAAGGAGGCCGAGGAGATTCGGGATATAGCCCAGGACGATAAGAAGACGGTAATGACGATAGAAACACAACCACATTAGGATGATTGGCGGGCACCTATTCGAGTGACAATCAGAAGTCTGGCAAATGGAGAGCATGTGCAAGATAAGGCGTTGGCTAAGAGGGTCACCCAATATGTAATCATAGTTGAGGATTTGTGCAAAAGGGGATTCTCGACGCCTTTGCTGACATGTCTCAATGGTGAACAAGTCAGATACGTTATGAACGAGCTCCATAATGGCGTATGTGGAATGCAATGTGGACAAGGAACTTTGACCGCCAGGGTGATAAGAGCAGGCTACTATTGGTCGATCGTCCGACAAGACTATTCAGAGTATGTGAAAAGTGCAAAGGATGTAAAGAGAATGGTCCTCTTGTTCATCGACCGAGATGCATATTATTAGGTCACCCTGGCCTTTCGCGAAATGGAGAATGGACATAGTCGGACCATTCCCACCAGCATCCGACCAAAGAAAGTTTCCGATCATGGCCATAGATTATTTCATCAAGTGGATTGAAGCTGAACCTTTGGCCAAAATTACGGCCGCCAATATGCAAAATTTCGTGTGGAAGGTTATCTGCAGGTATGGAATCCCTCACACAATCATAACTGATAATGGACGGTAGTTTGTTGATCGAAAGCTCAAGGCTTTCCTGAAGGAGTTAGGTATCAAGCACGTTACCAACTCAATAGAGCATCCCCAGACAAACGGCCAAGCTGAAGCCGCCAACAAGGTCATACTCGGTCAGTTCAAAAGAAGGCTTGGAGCAGCAAAAGGAAAGTGGGCAGATGAGTTACTTGAGGTGCTATGAGCTTACAGGTGCACTCCCCACTCTTCAACAGGCGAAACCCCATACAACATAAGCTACGGAACTGACGCCATGTTACCGGTTGAAGTAGGTGAAACCACTCTACACCGACAACTAGACGACTTGAAGATCAATGAAGAATGTATGAAGACTGAGCTAGACTTGTTGGAAGAATTGCGGGAGAAGGCCCGGATACAGGAGGAAGCTTGCAAGCAGCAAACCTCCCGGAGATACAACTCCAAGGTTAAGCCGCCCACTTTTCAAACTGGAGACTTGGTGTGGCATATGACAGGCGACGCTCGAAAAGATCCCATCCACGACAAGTTCGCTCCAAACTAGGAAGGCCCTTACCGAGTGGTTGAAATGTTGAAGAATGGAGCCTTTCAGTTGGAACACCTGAACGGAGACCCTATTCCTCGAACCTGGAGCATCGATCACTTGAAGTTTGATTATAATGAAGTCATTTTATACGATGCACTCTTTCCTACCTAAGGTATTTTTTTCCCTAAGGAGGGTTTTGGCTGAGGAGGTTTCAATGAGGCGTCCTTTCTAAAATTAATAAAGTTTTTACTCTCGTACTCACTCTCCTAACAAATAAACAAATCGTCCCATCCGCAAAACCGATCGCATACTCATGTAACCGACCATGTAGTTGAACAACTTGACCAAAGTCACGTCAAACCATAGAACCGACAGTGCAGTTGAACAACTTGACCAACTCAAGTCAAATCGCGGAACCGACCGTATAGTTGAACAACTTGACCAAAGTCAAGTCAAACTGCGAAACCGACCGCGTACTCATGGAACCGACCATGTAGTAGAACAACTTGACCAAGGTCAAGTGAAACCACATAGCCGACCGTGTAGCAAAACAACTTGACCAAAGTCAAGTCAAACCATGGAATCGCCCGATCGCGTATTTGTCCCACGCACAAAACCAACGGAGCAGTGCGTCAAACAACTTGACTAAAATCAAGTCAAACACCTTGCAAAACCGACCGCCCACTCGCTCACTCACTTGACTGACCGCGTTGTAAGTTGACAATAACTTGACCAATGATCGAGCATGTCTTGTGAAATCAACCATGTACTAACCCCACCTAGCGAACTTATGATTCCCAAGATCGATCGTTCGGCAAAAGGCGTTGATAAGAAAGTACTTTGGTTGGATAATTTTAGTAACAGCGAATCAGGCAATGATAAATTAACAACGAGTTATTTTTCGCAGTATAAGGATGAAGTTAGTTATTAGAAGGCTAAAATGAACAAAAAAATAAATGGAAAATTGTATTCATATGACAAAGGGCCGACCGATTATAGGTCGCCGTATACAAGTTGGACATGGCCACCAAAGCATAAAACCTAAGAACTAATCACAAACATTTACAATATTGGGAGTAGCCACCCGATCCCGCCTAACCGTCCCCTCGCCGACCGCCTCTTCCTCAGCATATACTTCCTCTTCCTCGTCCTCTTCATTGCTCTCATCGGGGATATCCGCCAAAGGAAGCAACTCCCCATTGTAGAAATCCATCTGGTTATTGAACTGCCCTTCATCAGTATGGAACTTGTAGAAGAAGGCCGCCTGTTGAACGGCCAGGTCGAACCCATTGTCGTGTTGCTCAATGAATGGTCTTGCAGTTCGCCCATCTTCTTTTCCAAATTTTCCACGCAATGGCAATCTCTTCCCGGCTTGACCTCAAGGAAGTTGCTTCCTCTTCTAGCTCCCTCACTTCCTGGCGAAGGTCGGTTGCTCTTTTTTTTGCTTAGTGACCGAACACCTCTCCCAGAGCATCCCAATCTCCCTACTCGCTTGCTTAAGCTTTTCCTCTAAGTTCTTATTGTCGCCGACCAAGTTGATGTTGGCCGACAATGCAGACTTGAGCGAGGCGACAGAACTCTCCAATTCTGCCTTAAGCTTCTCGACATCTTCACTCTCCCTTCTCATGAGTTCGTAGCCCATGATGCGACCAACAAGTAGTCCGCAGGAGATGAGCTCCAAGAAAGCGGTATGGAGGTCCGAAGCAGAAGCTCTAGCCGAATAGGGACTGGCCTCATAGTTGTCAAGCTAAACACTGACACGGTTAGACACCATCAAGTCATACTTGAGGAAGTCCATAGCCACGACAAGATCCCTCAAAGTGGTTGGCGGTCGAAGTTTAGTGGTAGAGCGACGAGATTTATCCTTCTTATGCTCCTTGTCCTTTCTTTTCTTATAACGAGGAGTTTCCGAGACATGAGCGATTTTTTGTTGAGAAGGAGGGAGGACAACCGTGATCGGCTCTACATTTTCGAGACTTGCTCAGCCCTCGGAGGCGGCTCAGTTTGGGGCCGCTTACCCTTGTCGGTGCAGCCAGTAGGTTGGCGTTGGACTACCTACCCCTTCAACAATGGATTGCCACCAGGAGGAGCCATTGATAGTATGATATCTGCAAAACACAAGTAAAGTCAGATGACAGGACATAAGGAGATCGGTTAGAAAAAGAATGATCTATCGACAACCGCCCTAGTCGGGTCACTAGCTGTGTAAGACCCGATGAGTTTTAAAGTGGATATCTTGCGGGGCAGTTGCTCTAGAGTCCCGATGGCTAGGAAGTCGTCAGTTGTAAAGGTAGATCGTGGCCACAACGTATATTTGGTGGGAGTTCTCGTCCAATACAGGAGATAATTAGGGACGCCACCCTCATTAACATATTGACAACGCTCCCCCTTAACTATCAGTTTGAAAAATGTCCCCTTAAAGTTTTTATAGGAGGACAAGAAAGGGCTGAGGAGACGGTTCTTATTTTGACTAACAAGGGACAACCAACCTACCTTCTTATCCGGCTAAGTACAATAATGACGGAGAAAAAGGGTTAGAGTGGTGTTCAAACCCAACCCCAAACATAACATCTGGAAGCCCCGGATATAGGCCCAACTGTTAGGATGGAGCTGGGTCGGAGCGACATTCAGTGCCCTCAATACCCCTATGCTGAACTTGTCCAGGGGAAGCTGAAGGCGAGAATCCTTAACCACTTTGTCATATAAAAAGAAAAACTCGACTGATGAAGATCCCCGACGGTGGAATACTCGGTCGAAAGAAAGACACCGACGCACACTAAAAAGATTATCAGAAAAAGAGACATCAAGTATATCTACACTATCTACGAATGACTGGACGGAAGAAGAGGTATTATAAACAGAGACAACTTTTACTACCTCGGAGTCTAGCCAATCGACCTCGAAAGGAGACAACTCAGAACCTCCCTCGAAATCCTCCCGACCAGTAGGATTGCTATTGCCTATGTCATCAGGAAACCGACCAGTTCTCTACTTTTTTCTACCCATAACCCTCACTAACTGAGCACTTGAAGCACCGGATGCACTCGTCCCTGAAGAACCCCCAATGGCGCTGACCTCACACGCTGGACTGCCCCACAGAGAAGACACCTCAGATCCACTCGAAGACCTCAAGCGCTCCGAGGACGAATATGTAGCAACAGAGAAAGAAGCCACTTTTTACCTTGCAAAAAGACCAACAGCAAGCTTGATAAACTAGAGCAGGCCGAAAGCAATAGAACAGGAAGAGCAACTCTTATAGCTCACCGCGAGCCATATTTATAGGGACGGAATTCGAAACGTCGTAAGATTACAACCGTCCGATCCAAACTAGCCGCCCTTCCCGCCAAAATAGCAAACGACAGTCATCACATATAAGCCGACCGATGACATCACTGCACACCACAACATCAAAAGTCCTTTTCGATCACTTCATTCCCTTAAGGACTTGGGGGCCCTTTGTACTACAGGGGAAACTGACTACCTAAACCAAGGCATAGTTGCACAATTTGATATGGTAGCCGACCGAATAGTAATCGGCTAACATTGGGTCGACCGAACACCAAGTGGCACAGGTTGTTTCACTCACACGTTATCAAATCTAATAAAGGTAAGCACCAGGACACGCGTCAATTACCCATTGGAAGGTTACAATGGGCCATAGGCCCATTCACTTTGGGCTCATCTAAGCACTATAAAAGGCGAAGTGGTCTCATGAAATGAGGTACTGTCATTCTACCCAATTTTATCCTGCTTTACTCATACCCATACTGACTTGAGCGTCGGAGTGCTTGCAAGACCCTCATCCGGGATTGTGTCAAACTGAAGACCTAAAGGACTACGGAAGCTACTGAGAGCATCAAGGGGAAAAGCTTGGAGATATTATTACTTATTACAGCTAACCGGTCTCTTGCAAGAACAATACCCACCACCATACCAACATATTACCCTTTTACTTTTGAATACATACACGATTAGGCACAATCTGAGCAGGACTGACGTACTCTTATGGTTCTACAAGTCTCAAATTGATGGGGAGAAAAGTGTTGGGTTGTTCTCTCCTTGTGAGGCCCAAACCCATTATGTTTTGGTATGTCTATGACACATGAGAGATCCAATATAATGCATCATTATAATTAGGGTAAAAGGCTAACCCTAAGTGTGTACAACTGTGTGCACGGTCATGCACTGCATCCTTGCATTCAATCTGTTTTGCTTGGCCTAGTACCCCTACTTTCATTCTAGAATTCTCTCAAACCATGTCTTCCTCCTCAACACCAAAGAAGAAGATGAAGAAATATGCTAAAAAGAGGGTTGTGCAAGAGGATAATAGTGAGGCTGGATAACTTGAGAGGTGGTTTTTAGGCAACCAAGAAAGAATTGAGTTTTACCATCATGAGGTTAGCAGAAAAGCGATAATCAACCCCAAATTTTTTAAAATGGATTGGTTAGAATAAGAGAAGCTGGATGATGTGAGAAAATTGTTGAAGCATCAAAAGCTTGAGAGGTTTCTCAATCTGTCTAGAAATCTCTACCTAGATGATGGTATATACTCCCTTGCTAAGGGAGTTGATATGGCAATAACAGATGAAGTATGGCTTGCGGTTATTGGCTTGAGAAATGTTGGAAAATCTGTTGGCAATGAACTGGATGACTTCAATAAAGTCTAGTTCTTTAGGTCATGTTTGAGGAATCCACATGCTGCAATGAAAGGCTGTCATGTTGAGGTCTTTCCTTGACTACAAGGATCTTGGCTTTCATATTGATATGGTTGCTAACTCCAAGGGTATACAACCATGCGATTTTAACTGGAGGATTTGATACTCATGTACTACATGATGAACAAGATTAAAGTCAACTGGATAAATGTGATAAAAGAGCATATCACAAAGACCAAGAAGAGGCATGAGTATCGTATACCTTATGTGGTGCTTATAACCAATTTCATAAAGTATTTTGAAGTTGATGTGGAAGGTGAAATAGTGGAGGTTGTGAAGGCTCAACATGAGAATACTACTACAACTTTAAATTAGATTGGTTTAAAGAAGGTGGATGATGATTATTGGATATGCAAAACAAATGAGGAAGAGGTTGGACAATAACAAAACGAAGAAGAAGATTAAGTTATTGATGGAGTTGGAAGGACGATTTGACCCTACACAGTTTACTTTCACGCCATTTGAGCCTACAATGGAAAGAGGTGAACCATTCTCTAGGTTTGAGCAAATGGTTCTGGACAGCTGAACACCATTGGAAATGAGCAGAGAAAGCCACCATAAGTTCTGTGAAACACGTTTTCAGAACATTGAAGAGGAAGTTGAAGATATCCAACAGAAGCTTGGGGATATGTACTATGGTCCAACAAAATAGACTTTATCATCCATATCATATAGTTGGTCTTAAGTCTCATTTCTTCATTAATCCAATGGAGGAGAAGAATGTGTGTTGTGTTGTTCTGTTGTGTTGTTGTCATGTATGCTTGTTCTGCTATTTTTAGATCTTGTTTTGATGCATTTTATTTCTACATATCAGTTTAGGTTGTTATTTCCTATTGTTGTTGTACTGTTGGTGTTTTATAATGCTATTATATCCAGCTTGCTATGTTTCATTTCAGTTTGGATTGTATTAAGGAGCTTGGCTTGTTATCGTTTATGGTTTGTAATATGCTATGGAACTTGTGTTGCTTATGTTTTAATACTGGTTTTATGCTTTGAAGGAGTATCGAAGTATGGGGGAGCAATCAAATGTTTCTGGTTTGAGCTGGTTTGAACTGGTTTGGAGCACTGCATAAAAATAATCAATTGTTTTTCCAGTTCAATCAGTTTGTTTTTCCTAAACCTGTTGTGCTTACAAAATTTTAATCAACTATTTCTAGATTTCAATTAAAGCATAAATCTACTAATGCAGTCGGTGCGGGTTTGGTTGGTTCAACTCAACACACACTTGATTGCCTTAATCAAATTGGGAGAGATTGTTAGCACCAAGGCTTGCTAAGTGATTTGATGAAGTCAACTTGGAACAAAACTTGCTTGAAGACTCATGGATCTTGAGTGGAGTTTCGGTCTAAAACTTAGGTTGGGTATGGGTGAGAGTGATTTGTCCAAAACCATGAGTTGCATGTTAAATTACTTAAAGAAAGCTCCATTAATTCACTGTTTGATAAATAGTTAATTGGAACTAAGAGATGTTTAATAGTTTTGAAAAACCTTTCTGAGAGAAAAAATCAATTAACAGTTTTCAGAAATCAACTTATTGATTTTTCTATTTTTCAGAAAAATTAATCAATTGAATGGCAAAATCAATCAATTGAATTTTGGTTGTTTTGAAATGTTTAAACCAATTCTCCTATAAAAAGGCAAAGCACATGTTTTTCATAAGTACTGAACATTTTGACTAATCATTTGTGAAATCTCAAGAGAGAAAAACGTGCCCAAACTATGAGAACACATTCTACATTAATTTTCTATAAGAAAAACATCAAGAACTTGAATCTTGGAGCTTTGCTTTGAGTTGTTTTCGTTCATCCTTGGTTATAAACCAAAGCTAAGTCTTTTACACTGTTTTACATCTGTTTGCAATCTGGTTTCTGTGTAGAAGCATTTTCGTTTTAATTGCTATTGTATTGTGAGTGGTTTGGTTGCAAATTACATAGGGTTTGTGATTTTAATTGTGAGTTTGGTTTTAAATTATATAGGGTATGTAATTTGGTTTGTGCAGTAGGATGCAGTGGTATCTTGCTTGGAGCAAGTGTAATTATATTGTATTGGATTGATCTTAAAGATCTTTTAGTGAAATTCTTTGCTTGTTGGCAAAGAGACTGGATGTAGCCCTTGAGGAAGGGTGAACCAGTATAAATCTTGGTGTTTTTTGCCTTTTTTTATTCCTTTCTTGATCGCATTTCATTTCTGCAGAATTTTACACTTTCTGTCAAATTTTTAAATTAATTGTTCTTCGCTTTCAACTAATTGTTCTTCAACTGTTGTTGTTGTTTTGCGCCTCTTTCAATTGGTTTATTCATTAAGAAATTGGACCCTCTTTTATACATGCCATAATTGGACCCTCTTTTACGGCTAGATTTATGAGATATTTCATTTTTATCACGCACCCTAGCCTCCTTATATTGATGATTATAATCTTCATAATTTATTTTTATTATCCCTCGCAACACTCCCCCTTAATTGTCTTCTATCTCTTAATTTTAGTTCATCCAACCTTTCTATAGCTATGTCATCATCCCCTTTAATATTATCCCTATTTCTTCCCCCAATTCCCACAACCTTATTATTTCTAACATTCCATTTTTTAGCCAAAACAACCGATTACAATTATTTATTGTTGAACTAGAAATAGAATTGTTAATAGTGTGTATAGCTAACCCGATTTTACTTCTTTGTTCCACTTTGCTATCTTTCTAGTTCTTTGTCCGTCCCTTATTCCTTGTTTCACCCACCTAAAAGTTCCTTTTTTCATTTAAGAGGTTAGGGTCCATCATGGCTTTTCTTATAAGGACCACACTTTCTTCCTTATTGTTTGATCCGCCTTGCTTCTTGCCTATTCTTGCCATCATTGCTGGAAAATTTCCTTCAACTGATACGCCTCACTCCTAATTTTATGTTGATTTTGTGCTTTGTGTGAACTAGGACCCTAGCTCAATCAGCATCTTGTTAAATCAATATTCTGTACTAGATTATCATTGAATGATAAAAATTTCAATTTTCTAAACTCAGAATAAGATTACTATTTCAAAAATACTAGTGTTATTATTTTTAATTAAAATAAAAGGTAGTTAATTTTTTATACAATTCAATTCGAAAGTAGTATTAATTTTTTTCTTCGTGATATGTTTTTAAATTAATTATTTTTTCTTTCTACTTAAAGTAAGAAAAAAGTAAGGTTGTTTCATTGAATTTGTTTAAAATGGTAATATATTTATTATCATTCTTACTAGCATATAATAACCTTGAACTTTGGTTATTGGAGAATGGAGAGAGTTGTTTTATATTGAGAAAAAAATTTCTCTTGTGTGTAATGTGGTAAATCAAAGTTGGGTAGTAGAAAAATTACTATGACGAGCATACAGTTGGATAACCTTTGTATATTATTGAATGAGCTGTAAAAGTGAAAGAGAAGACACAATGCCATGCGAAGATAGCAAGTATAGAGACAAGAAAGGGAAAAAGAACAAAAATACAAAACCACACCCCTTCTCCCTCCTTCATATACTATATAAATAATTTTTCAGCTCACACATAATCTTTCATATGTGAATTTTTCATCCTCTTCATTCTATTTTTTCATTTGCCCAAAACCACAGAACCAGTTGCCACTTGTCCACTATTCATAACAATCTTTCCCTTATCCTTCCATTTCTTAAATTGCCCTTATGCTAATTCCACTTGTGACATTACCCCCCTTCTAAAAGAAACCATGCCCTCAAGGTTAAAGTCATGATAATCTTTTTGAACATAGGTAAGTTCCTCCCATAGGGCCTGCTCTACTTCCATGCCATTCCACTGTACCAGGATTTGATGAATTCACTATTCTCTCTGAGGAATAACTATTGATTTTAAAATCCCTTGTGACTGTAAAATAAAACCAATGTCATTAGTAATAAGAGGAAGTGGAATGTATGATTGTTAATGAGCACCATGACATGGTTTCAACTTTGACACAAAAAATACATGACGAATGCAAGTTGCTGAAGGCAATAATAACTTATATGCAACTAAACCAATACATTGAGTAACATGGAAGGGTCCAGAGTATCTCATGCCCAATTTCTAATTTTTTTTCTCAAAGCAACTGAATTTTGTCTATAAGGTTGGATTTTAACTAACACCACATCTCCAAGTTTGAATTCCACATGATGTCTCCTCTTATCTATTTTCTTATATATGTACTATTGAGCCTTATGCAAATTGGTCTGTAACTAATGTAAAACAACATCACATTGCTATAGTAGCTCCTACAATGTTGGAGGATCAATTGCATTTGTCACATATTTGTCAATTCTAGGAGCATCACGACCATAAACTATTTTGAATGGCATCATACCCGTACTAAGGTGGTATGAGGTATTGTACCAAAATTTGGCCCAAGATAACAGTTTCAGACATAACTTTGGGTTGTCATATGCAAAACAAGATAAATACATTTTCAAACAGTAATTGACAACTTCAAATTGGCCATCAAATTGGGGATGGTATGCATCGTTTATAGTTAAAGAACTTATTGCCTAATAGATAATGTCTAAATTTTGTTATTGCTTCAGTTATGGCATACAACTATCGTGTATAAGTTGGCTATTTTTGGAGTTTGGGAGTTTATTTCTTTGAAAATAAAGCAACTGAATGATTTCTTTTTACTAAGCATTGCTCCTATACTGTCCCTAAAGCATTTATTTCTAGTAAAAAAGGCTTAGAAAGATCTGGAATGGCTAGTACAGTGTCTTAGTCAAAGCATATTTAAGTTTTTCAAATGTTGCAATTGCAACAACATCCCAACTAAAATTGTCTTTCTTTAGCAATTTTGTCAAAAGAGCATTAACAGATGCATATCCTTTCATAAACTTTTTATAATAAACTATAAGGCCCAAGAATCCCTTTAACTGTTTGAGGTTAATAAGAAGAGGCCAAGCTAACACAACTTGGACCTTGGAAGCATCTATGGCTATTCCTTGACCAGAAACCATGTGACCTAAGTAATTCGTTTGTGTAAGACGAACTGAACACTTAAATAACTTGACAAATAATTTATGCTTCCTGAGTACTTGTAACACAACTTCTAGTTGTCGTAGATTAGAAGGCCAAGTTGGGTTGTATACCAATATGTCATAAAAAAAACCTAGAATAGAGTTTCATAATATATCTTAAAAGATATCATTCATCAGACATTGAAATGTAGATGAAGCATTATGTAATCCTAATGGCACAATAAGCCATTCTTAGTGGCCATGGTGGTGTGTTCTAAATGTTGTCTTATGCGATCTTACTATTTTACTAAGATCTGATGGTAGCCCCCTCTGAGATCAAGCTTAGAAAAATATTCAGTTCTAAATAACTCATCAATTAATTCATCAACAATGGGAATGAGAAAACTATCTTTAATAGTTACGACGTTTAAGGCCCAATAATTTTGCATAGAATTTCTAAGTGTCATCTTTCTTCTTCACCAAAATAATTGGGGAAGAGAATGAGCTAGTATTAGGCACTATAATTACCTCCTGTAACATATTTCTGACCATCTTTTCAATTTTCTGTTTTTGACTATGCAAATACCTATAAGGTTTCACCTTCACCAGATTCACTATTGTAATTAAAGAATAACACGATCATGTGATTTGGTAGGAGGTAGACCAATAGAAACTACAAACACATATAAGTAAGTATCTAGAAACAGTGCTAGTTTCGGTTCCATATCCTAGGTAATATGCAAACAACGCTAGGTATTTGTTTGTTTTTGTTTGTTATGAATCTAATATGGTTAATTTTAATCATAACAGATGGTGGAATAATTTTGGTTCCACAATACATGTTTCAAATACCTTGCATGGTGTGGAAACCTAAGAAAGTTAGTGTGAAGTGAGCAATACTTGTATTCAGGAAGCAAGATGAGTTCATATGTGTAGGCCATTGAGACATGCATTTTAATTTTAAGTAGTAGTTCTCTTTTGCATTTAGAAAAAAAATTATGCTTCTAGTTTTCTAAGAATTTGATTTCCATTTCAAGACTAGTGTTTCTTAGGTTTTACTTTAATTCTTAGGAGTTTGGTTTTACATTGTCAAATAAATCTAAAATTGTTGGTTTTGGTAAGCTAAGCATTCCATTTTTCTACAAAATAATAATCCTATGCATGTTAAAAATAGGTTTAAATGATTTTTTATGAATGAAAATCCTCCATGTTATGGCACCAAAAATCGAGACACATCTCTATTGATATAATTAAGTGATTAGTGAATGAAGAAGCACTTTGGACTTTATTGATTTTGAGACTTGTTTGGACTTTATTGATTTTGAGACTTGTTTGGATTGCATTAAAGGTAAGCAAACAAACAAGTTTAAGTCTAGTGTAAAGGGAAGTTTAAATCTATTATAGATCATCATATACATATATTTGTTATCTATATATAGATGCAAGTAGTTCAAGATATTTCATCACCTTTATAGATGATTACTCATGATATATGTATCTTTACATACTTTGTTCCAAGGATGAAACTTTGGATGCCTTTAAAATTTTTAAGGTTAAAGTAGAGCTACAATTCAAAAAACAAATAAGGATTGTGAGATCACACAAAGGTGGAGAGTATTATGGTAGATCCATAAAGAATGGACAAGCACTCGGTCCATTTGCAAAAATTCTTCAAGAACATGGGATTGTGGCCTAATACACTATGCTTGGTTCTCCGATTTAGAATGGTATGGGAGAAATAATTCTTATGGATTGAAGCACTTAAGATGGTTGTGTATATACTAAATCGAGTTCTAACCAAGGTTGTTTTAAAGACACATTTTTAGTTATTCAAAGGTTTGAACCTAGCTTTCGACATGTGTATGTTTGGGGATGCCCGTATGAAGTAAGAATTTATAACCCACAAGAGAAGAAACTAGACCCTAAGACTGTTAGTGGCTATCTCATTACACTAGAATTGTAGAATCAAGAAATACAAAGCTTCTTGAAAATTGATTTATTAGTAGGAGTGATCTAATTCAAGATATTGGTTTGTAAAAGATCATTATGAAGTTTTACCCTCAGAATCAAATGACAGATAATTAGTCATTCACACCTCTTTAGTTTAAAAGCATGATAAATAACAAGTAAGTTAAGTTCCACAAGTTTTTGAAAATGACGATATAAATCAAGTTGTTAACTAGGAGCAACAAGTAAATGTTGGACAACCTATTGAGCAACCAGTTGAACAACAAATTAATTCCTCATCAAGGTAATGAGACAACATAAAAAATATCTACTAGAATAAAAGCAACAACAATTTCTAGTGATTATGAAGTGTATTTACTTGAATCAAATAATAACATTGGAGCTAGAAATGATCCAAAAATGTTTTTACAAGCCATAATTTCTAAGTAATTGGATTTGTGATATATTGTTGTGAAAGATGATATGGACTTTATGGTATCTAATCAAGTTTGGGATCTTGTCGAGTTGCGTAATGACATAAAACCCATTAGATGCAAATGGATCTTTCAAACTAAGAAAGACTCATAGGGTAACATTGAGAAGGTAAAACAAAGACTTGTTGTCAAAGGGTTCACTCAAAAAGAAGGAGTTGACTACAAGTAAATGTTCTCTCTTGTGTCTAAAAGGGATTTTCTTTAAGTAATTATGGCATTAGTAGCTCATTTTGATTTTTAATTACATCAAATGGATGTGAAAATAATGTTCCTTGATGATGTTCTAGAAGAAGAGGTTTACATCAATCAACTTGAAGGATTTTGTTTTCAATGAGAAGCATTTAGTTTACAAGCTTAATAAGTCTGTAAATGGATTAAAATAATCCTCTAGACAATGGTATTTAACATTTAACAAGGTTATATCTTCATTTTATTTTGAAGAGAACATCATAGATCAAGGTATATACCAAAAAGTTAGTGAGAGAAAAAATTGTTTTCTTATTTTATATGTGGATGATATTTTACTTGTAACAAATGATAAAGGTATATTATACAAGGTAAAACAATTCTATCAAAGAACTTTGATACGAAGGATGTGAGAGAGACATCTTACATCATAGGCATTAAGATCTATAAAGAAAGATCTCAAGATATTTTGGGTTTATTTCAAGATACCTGTATCAATAAAGTTTTAGAGAGGTTTAACATGAAAAAGTTGTTCATCAACTGAGGCTACTATTGTGAAGGGTGATAAACTTGAATTGGATAAATGCACAAAGAATGATCTTGAGTGGAAACACATGAAAATTATTTTGTATACTTTAGTTATTTATGTATGTACATGTTTGTACTAGACTTGACATTGTAGTTGGACTTTTGGAAAAATATTATAGTAGTCCAGGTCTTGGCTATTGAGAAACTATAAAGAAGGTAACAATATATTGACAACACTTATTTTTATCATATTTTGGAGCTAACTTTCATGATGAAAATAAACTCTTTCTAAGCTTGAAACATACTTATTTCCTTATTTTATTAGGTTTTTGTTAATAATTGATTATTGTAATTAGAGAATGGAAAGTTACACGAATTTTTCTTATTTTTCATAAAAATAAACAAGAAGCACTAGATTCAGAGGAATAAGATTGAAACCCATAAAGAGAGAGATAAAAGAAAAGTTAATGCAAGCAAATAAGCCTATCATCAGAAGAACTAAGCCCGTTCATGTAAAACTCGAAGGCAAAAACATCAAGTCGAGCCCGATGCCATTAAAGCTAGGTCAGGTGTGAGCATCAAAATTTGTGTATATATAAAACTCTCTGCATTAGGGTTAGGCACTCCACTCTATTTGGGAGTCAAACTCCGTCTGGGAGTCAAACAAATGTAGCCTTTAAATAACGGCTAGGGTTTGGAGGGTTCCTTTTTCTCCTCTTTGTATATCTATCTTCCTCCATCGTTCATCCTTCTCATCTTGTTGGGGTTTGATGTAATCATTAAATTCTCATGTAATCAATATTGGGTTTATATATATGTCTTTCCTTTCAATGTTAGTATTTTGATCCTTTGCTTAATGCTTGTTGTGTTGATTCATGGGATGATATTTGATTCTTAGGGTATTGAGAAATATCATTTGTAATTAGGGTCTGAGTCAAAATACCAAATGAAAGCTTGTGTCTAGGAATATAGCATGATTCATTTGTTGGCTTATGACCCTTGTAGAAAATGCAAGTATTTCCTATATAATTGATCAAGGAGTTGACGATTAATAGGGAAGCCTAGGCTCATTCACCTAAAGAATTAGAGTTTGGGTAATATTGTGGGTTGACATAGACGTTTTTTTGGAAAGAAGATAAATGATTTTATGCATGAGAGTGAGGTTTGACGAAGTTTAATCCTAGAAATTGCATTCCATATCATCTCCAATCTTCTTTTACATTCCAAATGCTCACTAAAAATATAAAAAATATTTTAATTATTTTTGCACAATTTTATTTTTCTTGTTTATCAATTTAAATATTAAGAATAATTTATAGTCTAAATTTGTTATCAATTGTAATTATTGTTGTGTATTGCACAAGTCCCTTGTGAGATAACGATATATTTATTACTTACTACATAAGCGACTAATGCATTTGCCATCGTAGCAAAAAATGCTAACATATATCTTTAAGGAACAAAGAGTTTCATACTCATATACACACAAATTGATTGTTTAGAGGTGATAGACTACTTTGATTTAGACTTCATTATTGATACCAAGAAATCTACATCTGGTTATGTTTTTATGTTAGCTTATAGAGTTATATCTTGAAGAAGTAGAAAACAAACCTTGAATGTTACTTCCACTATGGATGTTGAGTTTGTATCTTGTTTTGAGGTTGTATCACATGGAGTATTATTAAAGAGTTTTCTATCTATGAATAGAGTTGTTGAATCAATTGTTAGGTCATTAAAGTTATAATGTGATAACTTTATATGGTATTTATGGATAAGAATAACAAGAGTGAAACTTGAAGTAAACACATGGACATTAAATGTCTAGTCATAAGAGAACATCTTAAGGAAAATAAAGTGGTCGTTGAGCACATTAACACTAATTTGATGATTGTTGATCCTTTAACTCTTATATAGTTTGATGGACGTTTTCTCCTTTATCTTATGCACATATTTGTTTACTGTGAAAAAACTCATTTACTTATAACTCAGAGTGAACATGTGGTTTATTCATTAAAGTTAGGAGTTAATGATATGAGACTTAATATATTTTGATACACGAGTGATCATGCTCATTATTAGAGAATCTATCACCATGATTCATATATTTATTTTCTTTTTATTTTGATTGATAATTGGATAAATGAACCAAGGGGAAGAATGTTAGTAAATTTTCATAAATTAAAATATTCGTTTTATTTTTGGCATCATGTGCAACGATTATATACATCTCATATTTTCCTCTTCACATGATTATCATGAATATGATCTATTTTTCATATTAATTCAATTCATTATTAAGTATCTTGTGAATTATCTTATACATTTCACGTTATTTTTAAAGAAAAAATATATTTTTATACCATGGTTCATAAATTACTTCTATTTGACACTCGTTTGTTCAATAAAATATTATATAAAAATAAAATAATAATTTTTTTTAGTGTCAACTTTGTAATTTACATTGTACAATATCAAAATATTATCATCTGTTTTTTTAAAACAATCAACAATAATTGAATTTATATATTAAAGAAATTCTCTACACTTTATATCATAGAACCTACTTTCATCTCTTCAAAGTACAATTGTGTTGAAAACAAGAATTTAAAAATTAAAAGTATTTTAAAATAATTATTTATCATAGATCATTACAAACTATTTTTCTACCTAATGTACAATAATTATTTATCATAGATCATTACAAACTGTTTTTCTACCTAACTTGTACATTGAATACACGAATTTCTAAATTTAATTAAGTATCATATCTAATGGTTTATCTAAATTTTAAACTCCTACCATTATAAATTAATTAGTAATAAATTGCTTGTATAATATTCTTAAAATTTTATTTTCTAATTTATATCTAAACTAATATTACTAGTTTGCAGAGAATTTCATTTTATTCTCATGTTGTCTCTTAGAAGTTCCAATAAAGTAAATTCCCAAACAAATACATTACCTTCAAAAACTTCATATGTCAATATTTTAAATTCCACTTTAACTATTTTCACAATGTGAGGAATGAGACTGCAATTGTTATGCCAATTCAATATAAAATCTTAGAAACATATATTGAAATGTCAAACAAGTAAAATAATATGCATGAAGATATATATACAAATACCTCAACGTTCAAATCTCCAGCACATTCAAAACCACAGTTCAGGGCCCCACCAGCCATGTCCCTTATCCTCTGCCAAAAACAATATGCAGTATTTTTAGGAAAAAGGAAAATATTAAAAGTGTCAAACTCATTAGGCTTGATATGAGTTGACTTGTCATGGAAAATGCTAGAAGTAAGTTAGTTTTATCCCAAGAGCAATAATATCTTGAAAAACATTAATGTACACAGATTTAATATCTGAAATTAATATTATTCTACTAAAATATAATATTTTATCGTAAAAATTAGAAGTAATAAATAGTTGTAAAAAGTAATAAAAATGTATAAAATTGACAATTTTAATTTACATTTAAAAGAATTATAATTTTTTCAATTCAAGCGTCTATGATTAATTGAACTAGTTCATGAATTTGAATTTGTTTGAAAATCTTTAAAAATATAAGTTTTAATTTCATAATTTTTTTTGTTTTTACTTTTAAACTGTGAATTTAAATTTTGTGGTGTTTAAACTTTATGATAAATTTAGAAAAATGAAATAAAGAATTTATATATTTTTAAAAGTTGTTGGACTAAATTTATTAATTTAAACATATATAGACTAAAACTACATAGTTTAATTGAAAGTACAAATATTAAAAACACAACTTTCTTATTATTCTTTTCTTAAAATGAGATAAATATAGAGGGAATACAGAATTCTGACCTTAAACACTGGCCTTTCATCATCCCTGCCCATTGCATGGCCTTTCATGAAATGTATCATATATGTTATTAGCATTTTATATTGCTGAAGCACAAACACTCAGCACAAATTTGCCTACATCTATGTATTTATTTAATTCGTTTATCTATATAATCTCAAACCATTATTTTGATCAATGTGAACAATTAAGAGAAATATAGAATAAATATAATATAAATTTTTGATAAAAATAATAACAAATATAATATAATATAATATATGATAATAATTAATAGAAATAATAATTAACTAGATTAAAATAATTTATAATGATATTACTTATAACAATATTTTTAATTTAAGTTATAAACAATATGAATATAAGTAGTCTGTATTTGTTTAAATTAATTTATATTATTTAAAACAATTCAAACAATTTATATTTATTGATTGTTCATAATAAAATGACTGAGACTCTTGGTTCAAAACATTTCTAATGTTAAAAAATATTTTTTTTTATTTAAATTATTTTAATTGACCAGTATAATAAATGTTACTTTTTTTAAAAATGGTTTAGCACACAATTTCTTCTAATAATGGCATTTTATAATCTTTTTGACAAATATTATGAATAACATATTTTAATAAATATTATTGACACTTTACTTAACAAAATAAAAATTCTAGAACTTCACAAAAGTAAAACAAGATCTAAAGAGAAAAACTTATAATTGAAATCACTAAGAAATCAAATAATATACAATATTATATAATATAGAGAATTAAAAAATATAACTATTTACACTGTAAAATTTAAGTAGAAGTGAAAAACAAAACAAAAATTTGGTTGAAGTCTTCCATTACTTCACTATTGTGCAGTAATTCATGCTATTTCATTTGTAAAAAGTAGAAATGGACAAAATTACTCTTAATTTTTACAAATACTAAGATAGTCTTTCACATTATACTATATATATAAACTACCAATTATGTATTTATACTATATATATATAAACTACCAATTATGTATTTATACAATAAAATCAATTTATATCATATAAGATTTGATAATTTAAATTTGATATGATTTTAATTAAAATATATGTGAACATTATCATATTGATAATTATTTCCTTAAAAACACATGTATTTTTATAATTAAAACAAAGTAGAATAAAATAAAATAAATTTACAACATTTTGAAAGAAATAGAATCCATATCTTGATGTGAAGTCATATCTGTAATAAACTTTTAAGATAATAATAAATAAAAAACATTCTTTTTAATCTATGATATAAATTATCAAGTTTTGATATAATAACATTTCAAATAATTATGATGTAATCTAATTTAATGAAATAGAAATGAGAGTCATCTGATTTAAATATATTTAGATTAGATCAATTTTTATTTTTCGATATATATATATATATATATATATATATATATAGATATATATAATTATAATGAATTATTTTTTTTTTTATCTTTCAAACATATTTAGTGTAATCCCGAACTATCCCATCAAATATTGTGAATATCTAGTTCAAATTTAACAGAGTAGTGGCTTCTTATAGGAAAAATTTGGTCAATTATGATATAAAATAATCAAGAGTAAAGCTTACAAAATTATTTAATCGGTAATTATTGAAAAGCAATAACAATCATTAAATATTTAAAATAAGCATAATATCATTGTCTAGTGGAAAACCGGGTATAGCAGGTGAAAGCCAATTCTCGGGTAGAGTCGTGTGGAGGCAAGACACCAAAGTCTCCAAAACTTAACAGGTTGATCCGGTCACTGTGATCAATTCATTCGTACCCTCTTCTTTACTTTCCAAGAGCCGCTATCTCTTTGTTAGTGGTACTGTCTTAGCTTTGATTCTCTGTTCTCTGTTTTGTTCTGTTTCGCGTGTAAGTTCCTCTGCTACGCCTTTCTTCTTCTCAAGGTATTCGTCTTCTCCAATAATATCCTCTTCTTCTTCCTTTTTTTTTTTTTTCCTTTTATTTTATTTAGGGGTTGAATTTCTTCGTTTCAATTTCTGGTTGGAAGATTTGCAAAGTTCGAACTTTGCATGTATTTTTTTGTACCTTTTGTTGTGGTTTGTGATTTTTTAGGAGTTTGAAAATAAAGGGTGAGTTTGCATGAACAAAGTCAAAAGGGTATTAACTGTTTTTAGGCTTTTCAATATTTTTCACTATTAAATTTTGTTTATTGTGGCCCAAAGCAGGTCGGACGAAGGAAATCATGTACTATTATAATACATGACTCAAGGATCTTGCATGTGCTTCCATTTTGTTGATTGTTATACCATTTTTTTGATGATTCACTTTGTCTTTGATCTCTAAAATTTGGAGGAAAAGACAATTTCTTGTGCATGTGTGATAATTTTTTTGTTTCTACAAGAACTCATACATTAGTTTCTGTAAGTTGGACTACTAGGTAAATATGTAACATTTGATCAACATCATTTTGACTCTATAGTTCCTGTATGAATTGTGATGATCTTGGTACCAAAACCTATGATTTTTTATGAGTTAACCCTATAGTGTGTGACTGTGACGGTGTGTGAAATTGTTGTTGCTACAAAAGCTCAAACATATGAATTACTATATGGTGGTAGATATTTAACATTTTATCAGCATCAGTTACCCCATTATAGGGTGTATTTATTTACCCTGATTTTTGTGGGATCCTGTTTTATTTGTTGTGCTGATTCGTATATTCAACTGCTTGAAGTTTTATTTATCTCTTGTCACTTCTTATTGGGAATTTTATAATTCCCTTGTTTGATTGCTGGAGACTGTTGTGGTACAGGAACTTAAACAATGAAGAATGCCAAGGGCAAGGGAGCAGTGAAGGCCTCAAAAGAAGCACTGAAGCCTGTTGATGACCGGTTAGTTCTTGTATCATCACAGTAAAATTAGTTGAGGCATCATGATTTTTCATAAAACTATTTATCTCCTTGTCTATCAGGGTGTTGGCTTTCTGGGGCATTTATTTATATCTAAACAGTTTATTAATGTCTGATTATACATACTTGATGGTTCATCCAGCTTTGACAGGAATAGTGTAGTGATGGAACATATGTCTCTATTGTTTTCAGAAAGGTTGGAAAGCGGAAGGCTTCTAGTAAGCCTGATAAGGGCAGTGCACCAAAGACAAAAAAGGAGAAGAAGGCCAAGAAAGACCCCAACAAGCCTAAAAGACCTCCCAGTGCTTTCTTCGTGTTCCTGTTTGTATCTGTCCTTACTCTTTCTTTTTTGTATCCTTTAGAAATATTCTAATCATTCCTGGTCTGTGATAGTGAGGAGTTCAGGAAGACCTTTAAGGCTGAGAATCCTAATGTGAAGGCTGTGTCTGCTGTAAGTAGCTTGTTAAATTGCTTAACCTTCAATTATGATGTACCATTTTTTGAATAAGCATCTAAATTGTTTGCTACATTCTTTTATTGAAGGTTGGGAAAGCTGGAGGAGAGAAATGGAAATCCTTATCCAGTGCTGTAAGCTGTTCAATTTTGATAGATAATACACACTTTTGCTTTTTTTATATTGATTTACGCTTCTTTATTGTGATTTTAGATGCATTCAAATACAAGTTTATGTTTAAGTAGATATAGTTTACTGTTTGTAAGCTTATGTTGCTTCAATTGAATTCCAGTACATCTATACACATGTACCAAATGCACACATACTATTGAAAAAGGGATTTATCTTTTAAAATTAATTTTGACTCCACTCTTTTGAATGAAAAGGAAAAAGCTCCATATGAAGCCAAGGCTGCAAAAAGGAAAGCTGAGTATGAAAAACTTATGAAAGCTTATGATAAAAAGCAGGTAAGTAACTTGTGCTAGTTGTTCTGTTTTGTGTGGTGTTTTGATTGTCTTGTTTATATACTTTATTTTCTATAATGGTTACAGGCAAGCTCCGCAGATGATGATGAATCAGACAAGTCCAAATCTGAAGTGAATGATGAAGATGATGAAGCCAGTGCAGAGGTATATATTCTCTGTACTTTCTTGAACTGAGCATGATAAGGAGGTTGCACTTAATAAATATTATCTATAATTTCTGCAAACGGAGTTGCTTTTGTTTCAAGGTTTTAGTTCTAGAGGGTGAACGTGAGAAATAAAAAAAAGTTTTGTTTAAGGAGTAAATGTAGTGAATTTAGCGTTTATTTGTTTTCACGTTGCAACATTCATTTCTCTCCTTCCAAATAACTAAATGTGACTGATAATTGGATTCATGTTCAACGTAGTTTGAATGGTTTTGCAAACACGCTCTTAATTTAATTATTACCCAAGTTACTAACCCTTTTGACTTACCAAGAGAAGTTTGTCAAATATGAACTTCAAAACATGGATGGTACCTTTTTGATTTATATACTAAGGTGTCTATGATGGTTCAGCTTCTCAATAAACAGAGATGGGGGTTCCTTGTGTATAGGGGCACATAGCATAAATGCTATTGCTGCTTTTTTTGAATTTTTCACTGAAGGAAAAAAGATGTATTGTTTTGATAGGCTTAAAACCAGTCCTTTCTTGCTCTCTTTTTTGACCCATTGTTTTCATATTTATACAGGACCATCAAGAGGAGGAGGATGAGGACGATGAGGATGAGGAAGACGAGGATGATGACTGAGATTGATGTTTAAAACCTTGGTTTATGATGTTTTGTTGGTGCGGGTGGCTATTATCTATTCTGACTGTGCATACTAGGCCACTTTTTTTTTTCTTTTTATGTTTGGTGTTGGTAGAACAGAATCTCTTTTGTTGGCTCCATATATTGCTAGCTACTTGAGCTTCCCTCACTTAGCTATCGTATCTAAATTACTCTGTGCATTGTAGCCTTCCATGGGTTGCTTTAAGTAATATTAATTTCTTTGTGATCATGCATTGGCATAATAAATTAGTATAAACATAATTATCGTTTTTCTGATCAACCTTTATGTATGAGAAAATTGGTCATTTTCATCTCATTGTTATTGTTCATGAGTGCTAGGAGCTAATGTTATTCAGAAATTGGAATGACTTGGTCAATTTGTTGTCACAACTGTATAATTTTATTGATTCGAGGTCATTTACTATGTTTTAGCAAAATTTTAATGAATCATAAGGTGAGTGGAACTGTGAAGTAACTCGCACTCAGTAAGTTGAAACAAAAGATTTAAATATTTTCAGTAGCTATTTTGATTTCGATCCCATTAAAGTGTTTTTTATTCTAATTTTTATCACACAAACTGATTTTGGTTTTGATATTTGATAGTCAATAACTTTTCTTGTTTTGAGAAAATGGCAATTTCAGATTATATCAATTGGTGTTTGTGATTCCATGTAAAGTGATACATTTTAAAAAGAATCAAAATTTTAAAAATAATTATTATTGATGTACCTTTAAATAAATTATTAGCAATAAAAACAGTTTTCAAATTTAAATAAAATTGGGGTTTAAAACAAAATCCCACTTATTTAAAATGACTAAAAACATTAATTTAATATTTTAAAGAGAAAAATAGTAGAAAATTGTAAGAATGACAATTAAAACTAGTAATTTTTTAGAGCTAAAAAAATTTCATCTTTGTACTAAACATGACAGTCCCTTTATCAAACGTCTTACTAAATCCTTTAAAAGTTATTAAATTCTCACTGATATTTTTATTAAGTTTCAAAATTACTTATATTCTTAATCCATAAACCTACTACTATCTGAGCGTAAACTAAGATTTTTTTAGGCTTTTATATAAACAGGGGGATTATCTTTGTTTAATTTTAAAACCAAAGGAACTAGATTTGCCAAAAGTTATCTTGAGAAAGTAGAGATACCAAAAGTATAGTTAATTCTTCATTTGAATAATGTGTGAGATTAAATGAATGTACACATAAAATGAAAATTTCCCATTTAGAAATACTTGTCCTCTAAAGCCCTGTCCATTCAATGCCGACCCTGCTAATGTCCAAACAACCCCTAATTTACACTAATGGATCCCAAGCAATAATTGTTGATTGAATTGGTTGTTATAATTTAATGAGGTTTGTGCTAGTGTTTTTGATGACTTTAAATAAATTATTTTGCAATTGCGTAATGTTGAACATGACAGTGCTTATCAAGAAAGGTAGCAACAAATTTTCTAATAAACTATAGATGGTGCCATTAAATATCTCAAAGGACTACATTTTATCCTCGTACGTTTTTCTGATTAAATAGTAAAACTTTAATAGTAGGAGATGAGAAAGTTGTTCTTAAAGACGCGTTTGCGTTTGGGAATGGGATGTTGAAACGAGAGAGAAATGATTTTTTAATGCGAATAGTTATCTAATGTTTATTCAGAATAAACAAAAGATTAAAATGTTAAATTTCTAATATCGTTTGTTTCTTTTATTTCAAAGTTATTAAATTAAAGTATTTATTAATATGTAAAATTAAAGTAAGTTTTAGTGTGACATAGCATTCAATCACAACTTGAAGTGAGAATCAGCAAACAGAACTGATATGTTAAAATTGTTTGAAGAAAATAGCTCGACGAATTATACTCTCTTGAGCTATTTTCACGTTATTAGGAAAAATAATTGAAAAAATGTAAAATCAACATATTTGTTGAGTGAAAAGAAATTTGCTGAGCAAATTGAGTTAAAAACTAAAATAACTACCGCATTTTTTTTAAAAATGAAAATTTAAAAGAAAAATAAGTGTAAACTTTAACCTAAACTTGAATCTAAATTGGTTGAAAGTTGACATTTTTTTACGTTTGAGTTTGGATGAGGATTACAATGGCTTGTATATTTCAAAACTTTTAATACAAGAAGATTGATTGACGAGAGGGGTGATAGAAGAATATTTACCTTATTTTTTACAAGTTATTTCATTTCGTGACTTCTTCTCCAATGAGTGGTCTTGAAAGAATATTTACCTTATTTGACAACTTATTTCATTTCTTGATTTATTCTCCAATGAGTAGTGAGATGTAAAGTTTTTTAAGGAACTTTTTCTCTTTTGTACCTTCATAGTTTGATGGTCAAATTACTTCAAAATTCTATTATCATGAAGCTCCACTATATTTTAGATTTATTGATTTAGTTTATTTAAGAATTAGTTTATTTAAGAATCTTCTCATAGTGGATTTTGGACTTTACACTTTCTTTCACCTCATTTTCTAAAAAAAATTTCATCTCCTTATAATATCCTTCCAACTTTTTTTTTTTCCACATCTTTAAAGTTGTAGGACTTGTAATAAGATGGAATAAATATCCCCTTAAACATTCCTTTAAGGAAATCAAGTGAATATTTCTAGTCTTTTTACTTTTAACCAGATCATTTAAAATTTGATCACACCAAATTAAGGCATAATTTTCAATTTCTAAAGTACTAACTTTGACCATGTTTAGTTCATGAAGTCCATATTAAAAAAAAAAAACTTTTTTTTTATTTTCTTCTCCCGTTGTATATACATTTCATGATTAGAACAACTATTAAACTTATGAATATTTACATATTAAACTTGCAGATTTTTGTACAAAATTTTTACAAAAATAACACAAAAGAAGGAAAATACAAGTAAATGGGTTAGAGTAAATATTCTCACCTCAAGTGTTCCGCCCATTTAAACTCACTCTGAAAACAACACAATTTACAAAAGGTTTTTGGATTCACTACACCAATTAAAGGTCTAAAAGAACTTGACAAACTTTCCAAAGATATAAAATCATAAAAACATATGTTCAATGAAATAGGAACAAATGATCAAGCTCTTATGAAAATTCTTAAAGAGACAAAAACTATAAGACAAAACTATAGAGAACTTAAAAAACAAACTAGAAAAGTTAAAGGAAGAAAGCTAATCCAAAAGAGACATTATATGATACATAAGACTCAAATAAAGTAAGATAAAGCTTATGGATGGCAATGTGGGTGTGGTTGTGCAAGCTAGTTTGCAACTCGACAAGAAAAAAATGCGAGACGGACTTACTCTGTTAACCCGTTGGCCCACTTAGGCCCAACTTGCAGGCCAGTTACGAGGCAAAGCGGGTCAACCTGCATAACTCACATAATATTGTATTCATTTGATTTAGTTTCAATCCCTAAAATAAAAAGCCTTAAAATATACAACATATGAAGAAGATTCCTCCGCCCCTTCCTCCTTCATCCTCCTCCTACCACTCTCACCTCCACATCTTCCAGCTTTCGTGGCAACTCCTCATCGTCACCAGCATCGCCCTCCTCCACCACACTCAGAGGTAGTTTTGCACCACCCACCAAACGTGTGAGCACTCTCGTCACTTAGATCTACCGAGTTTGATAGTGTTCTTTTTCTTCTTTAATGTTTTGTGTTTCTTCATTAAGATGGAAGATGAGATAGGTTGCGGAAGCTTGGAGGATATGAAGATAGGTTTCGATGTTTTGAAGTGGAAAAGGAGAGAGAATAGTAAGAGATAAGGCCAACTCAACTAGGAAGGAGTCTAAGTTTAAGTCTTAGAAAGGAGACTAACCTAGGGAGAACTTAAGAACAAGTATAGGCCAAATTTGGACAGCATCTCATTACTTATTCAAAGTTAAGAAATACAAGAACCTAACACCCCCATTTATAGCCATGGAGGACATCCAAATGGAGAAGCACAGGGGGTGAAAAACTGAATTTAAAATTGGCATATGAAAGGAGAGGGTTGTCCACTCACACTATCTACATGCCTTCAAGTCTAACATGTGAAGTTTACATGGGACATGTACTTCTCCTCTTTAGCTTTGGACGATCTAGGGTTTCCTTTGGGCTTGAAGGAGTCCAATGGAAACCCTGGATAGGCTTATCTAACCCTAGTCTACTTAAGAGCAAAATACAGGTCCAAAACCTTATTCTACTAGGCCCAAATACAAGGTCCAATTATTCTATACATGGCTCAATATAAGGCCTACAAAATCCTAATCTACTCTATACAAATATATAAACTAAAGTCTGACTCATAATGATAAGAACTTGGCCTTGTTGAGGTCAATTGAGTTCTAGTCTTCTTGTATTCTCTTGGCCATAGCTCTACTTTTTGTCTTATGGATTATATGTCTTTCTTCATCTGTTATGTGATTTATTATACTCTAGAGTTGACTTTCTCAAAGATGATCTTCACCTAAAAAGGATAGTTGAGGGCCTAATCAACTCCAATATGCTTAAGGCTCAAGGTCTTCGACCTCTTTTTTCTCGAATTTTGTGGTTGGATGGGTTTCCATCAACATTATTTTAGTTTGGGAAAATAACTTAGAGATGACGTGAATATGAATATGAATCTACCCAGTTATTAGTTGTAGCTTGCATTGTGTTTCTTTAGAATTTGTGGGTGCATGAGAATTTTTGTTTTCAAAATAAAAAGTTGAAGTTTAATGCATAGTTAGTGCATCCTTATATGGTTTGAGATTTTATAGTGTTGAAGGATTTGAATATGACATGACGTTTTTTATTGTGACCAAACAAGGACAATATTATGAATTGCATGGTCGGATCTTTAGGAAAAGGTATATTTAGAATTGTTCCTCACTAATGCAATGAAAACAAAAATAACAAAAGGAGAATTTATCTCGACCTAAGTATTCCCAAAGTTTTCCGGGTAATCATATCAAGTTTTAAACCATAAATGCATGCAATTGAAAATTACTAATTGTAATCTTAATCGTTGCACACAAAAAAGGCTCTATATCAATATGTAAATTCATGTTATGATAAACATGGTTTTATAATTCATTTTTGTTAGAATTTCTTACAAATTTTCAAAGCCTACTATAGGTGAAACAGATTTTTGGAACCCGTGGTGATTCACCAACCTAAAGGACATATAATACCAAGATTAGATAGTGATCATCTATATATTTATCTCTTTTATCTATTTGTATTCATGCTTGTGCTCAAAGAGGTTCTTACTTAGGTAAGTGTGTTTTATATTTTTCTAGTTTTATTAAAAGTTGGTTTTAGTTTTAATATTTAAGAAGTGTAGTCTAAGCTTTTGGGGGCTGCCTACGAAATTTGAGATATGGTTTATTGATTATCTTTTATTTAATGCTATTAATCAAGATTTTAGTTTGGAAATTGGAATGGATGAAGAGGGTATTAATGTGCCCCTTTGTGAACTTGAAATTGAGGAAGATGATATTGAAAAATAATTCACAATCGTTGAACTTGAAAAAGAAAAAATAAAAAGATAAGGCTAACACATCTGATTGTTGGGGTGTTTTCCAAAGATTGGGTCAAGTAAGGATTGAAAAGAAAAGGTCAAATGTAATAGTTGCAACAAAATATATCTAATTGGTGGAAGAAAATATTGTACTTTTCATTTCAATCATCATGTTGTAAAATGTTATAAAAGAAAACTAAAGATGTGGGTCAAATGATTTTATATATGCAAAGAAAGTTGAAGGAAAAAAAAATAGATAAAGTTATACATTTTGAACTGTTATCTGATCTAATTATTAGGTACAATTTGCCTTACAAATTTGTTCAGTATCCCGAACTCCGGACTTAGATAAACTACTGATGCAATTATGGTTTCTAGAAACATGTTAATATTGATATTCAAAGAATGTATATGAAAGAGAAGACAATGCTTAAGAAATTGCTTGCTTCCATTCCTAGTAGGATTTACCTAACTTCTGATTTATAGACATATTGAAAGTTAAATAGAAAGCTTCTCAATTTTTGTCATATGCCTCCTCCTCGCATAGTTGAGTTGTCTAAGAAAATTAATGAATTTTTACAAGATTGGGGACTAGAGAGAAAAGTAGTTTCTATCACTTTGGGTAATGCTTCTGATGTTCTCCAAAATACTTTAAGAAGTCAACTTCTACAAATTGGTTTGATATGTGGTGGTGAATTCTTTCATGTTCATTGTTATATACACATCTTAAATTTAATTGTTCAAGAAGAATTAAAGGTGTTTGGTGATTCTTTGAACCACATTAGAAATAACATCAAATATGTGAGGCGATTTAGAAAGTAGAATGGTGAAATTCAAACAATTCCTTGAAAGGATTAGTGACATTGATGCATAATGTGGGTTGTGTCTTGATGTCCCTACAAGATGAAACTCAGCTTGATCCTTAAAAGTGCTCTTAAATATCACGTGTTTTTAGAAGCTTGCACTTGATTGATGAAGCTTATAAATATTTTCCTCCACAAAACGAGTAAGAGAGAGTTGAATTTTTTTATAAATGTTTTTGTTACCCTTTTATGATTTCAACTTGTATTATTTAGAAGTTTGGAAAATTCAATGTTCACCGATGGAAAATGTGAAAGAAGAGGATGCACTAATTAAAACACATGGTTGAATGTATGATAGTCAAATTTGAGAAATATTGGGATGAATATAGTGTTGTGCTTGCATGTAGTGCAAATTTAGACCAAGGACGAAGTTAGAAACATTAGGTTTTTGCTTCGAAAAATTTATTCACGTACTTGGGAACTAAAATAGGAAAAAATCAAGAAAAAATTATACAAACTTTTTATCAAATATTCTAGCAAAGGTTTGACAACATCATCAAATGTTAAAAAGCATAAGTATGGACAATATTCATCCCCATCTACTTCTAGACCAAGCTTTTTTTTTATATAAGTTGCTTACTTTAATGTACTTCAATTAATTTTGTAGCTTTTGTTATACTTGGCGATTAAGCATGTTACTAACATATTACATCATAATAGGAATTAAAAATGTGTAAGTTTCAATTAGTTAATAAAGTTAAAAACACACAACTTGACACTCATTTGGATGAACCAACTTTGAATTTTGGTTTTTTTGGAGCAAACGGATGTGTTAGAATGGCTAAAAAATGATAGTCAACGCTTTTCAAATCTTGCTTTAATGGCTAGAGATTTGTTGAGCATCTTTATAACCGCAATAGCATCTGAATCTGCATTTAGCACTGATTTTCGAATCCTTAACAAGTATAAGAATTGTCTTTTGCCTGAAGATATGAAACAATTATTTGTAGTTTTACTTGGAACATGAATGTTTTTAAGGTAATTCATTTATTTAAACTAATCCTAACTTTTATTGTATTAATTTTATTTTAAATTCATTCATTTTCATCGTTCAAATGTACACATATGATGGGAAAGATTATAATTATCAAAAAGTGGAAGATAAAAGTTCTTCTAAGGCTACATCCAATGTTATTGAAATGGAAGAATAACAATGATGTTTTTGTAGTCAACACAAGATTGTGGTTAATTATAGTTTTTTAGTAGCTTAAACAATATTTTATTTTTATGTTTCCCTGTTCATAATGTAACTTCGACATTTTTATTTTTTGTAGATATTAATCTTATGTTTATTTAGCTCATTTAAATTTTATTGTCAAAGATAGACACATGGAGTGCAACAAAGATGTGAAGCAATAAAATAAGATACATTTGTATGTATTTTTTAAATGGTTTTGCTTATGTGGGCTAGCTCGCAGGCCTTGAGGCCAACCCTTATGCAGGGAAAGCCAATGAAACCAACCCACAATTCTTATACGGGGTGGGCCAAAATGAGGCAAGCCAGCTCACATTGCTATCCCTAATAAAGCTACAAGATGACACTTGTTTGAAGAATGTATTTCCATGGAGAAACCCATTTGGTTTGTATTTGTTTCAATATAAAAACAAGAATAAGTAATGAAATGAAAATAAAGATGGATTAAGACTAGAGAATAAAGAAGAAAACGCCACCTTCAATGAAGAACCAAACGATAAATGCATGAAGATTCGCCACTTAGGAAAGCTTATCAAGATAAGAACCAAAGCAAGAGAAGAAAACTCTTACTTGCAAATGTGAATTCACAAAGAGATTTAATTCAATACTCAATGGTGAGTTTAAAGGAGGAAATTCTCTTCATAATGGAGGAGTTGGACATAGAAAAGGAAAAGACAAGAAATTTGAGTTAAATTTGTTAATAAAAAAACTTCACTATGCATGATTAGTACATGTTAATCCTGTGAAAACAAGAAAATCACAAGAAAGGGGGTTGAACTGTGATTTAAGTAAACTTAAAATTCCTTTTCACAAATATCATTTGATCAAAGATGTTGAGATGATGACTTGGTTTGTAAAACAACCAAACTGAAAATGTTTTATCGAATGTATCATACCAAACACAACTTGCTAACTTCTCTGAATCATTTGTCTATGATATTTTTCCATTAACTCTGACTAATGATTAGATTGTGATTCTTGCATCTGATAGACTACAATTGAGGCAAGTTTGACAAAAGACGATTCGCTACAAAAGATGGACTTAAAGAGACACATTTTCATAAACATTGTTCAACATGTTTTATTTCATGAAACATAAAACGAGTTTTCTCAATATCTTATAACAAACATCATCATGCAAACATATTTAAAGGCTTATTTTATCCTTAGCTCTTCAAGTCCAAATGGCATATTTGGCAACTTAACTAAATCACTTGATTAACGAATTTTCGTGTTCACTTTATTAAGTGATTATATCATAGTTCTAGCGTCTGACCAATTAGTCCATATACAAATCAAATACTTAGATTTAATAGTATTTTGATCAAATATTTTTTGTGTGTATTCACCTACAGACTCTCCTTCTTGGGTTAGTACAAATGAAGATAATATGCAATATAGATAATATAAAAGATAAAATGCACACAATAATTTATATTGGTTCATTAGTCGTAACAAATTACATCTAGTTCTTGACCAACCAATCAAGTTTAACTAGGCAAACTACTGTTGTGAAGTACATTAGAGTATTCTTTGGGTTCGTAGTCACTCTTGACTAATCTGTTGAGTATTCTTTCCTCTAGCCACTCCTAGAGCAACACTGAGTATTATTGACACCAAGCACTCCTAGATTAACACTGAGTATTCTTGACACTAGTCACTCCTGTCTCAACACTGAGTATTCTTTTTTATTGCAACCACTCTTGGCTGACCCCGTCAATGAGTATTTTTTCCAAAGCCAATCCTAGCTCAACTAAGTATTCTTTACCAAGCCACTTCTGGTTTAACTAAGTATTCTTTGTCCTTTATCCACTTCTACATAACATACAAAAATTGTAGTATTGGATAATTGTTTGATCATCTTATTTGACTAATGGAGGGTGATAGCGTCTCACAAATGAATATACATACAATTTAGGTTTTCTCTCCTAGTATAGATCATTTTGCACTCTAGAGAGGGTTTACGTCTTTCAAAAAGTACAAGGTGAAGGTTCACTCTCCTAGGTGACTAAAGAAACACTTCTAGTGTTTTCTTCTAAGCTCTTATGGATCCATACATTTTGGCAATGCTCGTGCTCTCAGATCTAGGATCCCTTTTTCTGAAGCTTTTGAGGACTATTTATCATCTCGAAAACATTTTGGCATAGTGTTCCTCTACTTTGTTGTTCTTCTTCTTGATGGTAGGTTTTACATAGGCATTGAAAGAAGATAGTTGTTGAAAGGTTGTTTATATCCATTGAGCAACTTCAGTTATTCTTTGAGTCTTCTTTGTGCTTGACGAGCATCAAATGTGACTGTTGCATTTAATGCACTCCATCCAACTTTAAATGCTCTTCAACTTTACACAACATCCTGGATGGTAGTGTTCACTTCTCTTGGCAGCAGATCCTTTTGTATCATATCATGGTAAAAGCACACTCCATATAGGACAAGTAGCTAGGCCATAATTTAAAAGTGGTAGTGTTAGGAGAGTTTGTGGCCGTTGCAACCTTAGCTCATGTCTCGAGATATTTGAAATTATTGCTTACTGACAGATGTAGGAGGCAATCTATGTGACATATACTCAAGTTTCAGGAATATTCTTTTATTTTATGTTAGCTTAGAGTTTGCATTGAGCATATTAACTGATGCTCTTTCACTTCTTTATCAAACATTCTGGTTGATCTTTATGATGCTCTTTCCGTCTAACATTCATCAATACTTATCAGATAAAGTGAAAGGTCTATTTCATGTTCTTTCATCTACTATTCAATCCTCAACTAACATACGTTGTGTTTTATCAACGATCTCTTATTGTTTGATAGATGTGTGCTAATATGATCTTATCTTTGTCTTGTTAGACACAACTACATGATTTTATTGGTTTAAGCACTTAATCAAAACTGCAGATGTTCAACTTTTTCCTTAACAAATCCCTTGAAATTAGGGAATGCAAATGGGTAGTTCTTAAAGTATAAGGAGATGTAATGATTTCACTTGGAAAAGTAATGATGACTTCGGGAGAAGTCATATACAAGGCACCTAAGAGAGCTCCAATGGACATAGTAAGGTTCTTGAAAGCTTGAAGAGTCAAGTGAAAGAGTCAAACTATCCCATGTGCACTTGAAAGTGACAAGTTGTAGTTTAAAAGCTCCAAAAGACATCTAGCTATCTAGAATTTGTCTAAGCTATCCCAACTTCAACATATGAGGTTCTTACTTCTCTTAAGTTCGTCTAAAGACTAAGAAACTACACATGTACTAGTCCTCTAATCTCATCCTCTAAGGCTTGGAGTCTTCCTTTTGTTTGCCTTCCTTGGAATCACCCTTCTATTTCTTCTTCTTATTCTTCTTTGTCATGCTTCTTTTTTTACTCCTCTTAGCTTCTCTTCTCTTTCTCCACAAGTTCTTCTTCATCCTTGTTTATATGCATCCTCCCCGTCTTGGAGGGAATTTTTCCACAAAATCATAAGACTTGTATCATGAAGACAATGATCAAAAACATTAGAGTTGTGACTCACAACATACCCTTCAATGAGATCCAATTGATATGCATTATTGTTTATTTTTTTAGGACTTCAAAAGGGCCATCTCCTCTTTCTTTGAGCTTAGATTTTCTTTGATTTGGAAATCTTTCTTTTATCAAGTGAACCCAAACCCAATGTCTAGGTTGGAAGACAACCTCTTTTCTTTCTTTATTTGCATTACTTGTATACTTTTCCACCTTTCTCTTTATCCTATTTTTTTTACCTTAACATATAGTTTTCTTAAAAAATTGCTCTTTCATTTGCATCACTATACATCATGTCTTTTTGGAGTAGAAAGGGGACATAAGTCAAAAGGAGTTAAAGGATTAAACCCATAAACAATCTCAAAAGGTGAGTAGGAAGTAGTAAATGAACTACTCTAATGTATGCAAACTTAATGTGAGGTATGTGTGTTTCCCACTCTTTGAGATTTTTATAAGTCATGCATCTAAGAAGTTGATTTAAAGTTCTATTAACGACTTATGTTTGACCATTTGTTTGAGGTTGATAAGTAGTTGAGAAAAGAAGTTTAACACCTAACTTGCCCTATAATGTCCTCTAAAAGTGACTAAGGAACTTAGAGTCTCAGTCAGAAACAATACTACTTGAGAACCCATGTAATCTAACCCTTTCTTTGAAAAATAAATTACCAATAAGACATGTATCATCAACTTTGTGTCATGTAATACAATGTTCCATTTTGAAAATTTGTCCATATTCACAAAGATGGAGTCATGTCCATTTCTTAATCTTTGCAATCCAAACAAAAAATCTATTGAAAATATCTTTCCAATGAATGTTAGGAATTGGAAAGTGTGTGTACAGACCATGGGGTAAGACCTTAGACTTGTCTTTTTACAAATATTACACTTTTCACAAAATTTTAAAACTTCGTTTTGTAGTTGAGGCCATTAAAAATGTTCTTTCAAAATTTCTAAAATCTTATTAACATCAAAGTGCCTCATCAATCCATCTTCATGTGTCTCCTTTATGAGAAGTGTCCTTAAAGATTCTTTAGGAAAGTAAAGGTTTTGTCTCTGAAAAGAAATTCTTCATGAATAAGCCATTTGTAAGATCCTTTAGAACATTCTTGAAAATTTTGAAAGAAGTCATCATCATTTTGATAAAAGTCCTTAATGTGATTAAAATCCAAAAATTTTGTTTCTAAGATCGGAAGCAAAGTGTATCTTCTAGACAAAGCAGCAACAACAATGTTATTTCGACCTTACTTGTGTCAGATCACTTAAAAAAATTACTCAATATATTTCACTCACTTAGCATTCCTTTTGTTTAAGTTTTTCTTAGACCTTTCAAATTTTTAAAAGACTCGAGTTCCCTATGTATCACAAATTCCTTTAGTAAAAAATAGTGTTGTCAATTTTATAAAAAATCTAATTAAGATATAAAGTTTCTTATAATAGATAAAATAATTGAGATAACTACCTTTTTAACTTCTCATTAAAGTATCCAATAAAATATGCAATAGCTGTCTTTCTTAAATTAAATGATAGATTACGCATAACATGGCACGAACTGTCGAATGTAAGAAAATATATCAAGAACAAACATGGCATCATCATATGTATATTAGGAACTTCAGGCCAATATAACCTCGGAGCAGCAGGTGCGGGAAGTGATCAATGGAACTAACAAAAAATGAATTTGGAACATGCCCCATTAATTTGGAATGGTCCAAAATGTGGAGCTACTTCGAAGGTGACAACTCGAAGAAAATTGTTGTGGAGAGAAAGAATAACCAAAAGAAAGAACAAAGGATAAGAATGAATCGGAAGTGGAACTCAAGGTAACATTGATAAAATGCATCATATTAGTAAAAAAAAAATATAT
>Ga0209700_101271_pt1 | contig 51685 bp, 20 predicted proteins | sample SiratroredBW_FD_187528 | JGI IMG/M metagenome (GOLD analysis project Ga0209700, IMG submission 187528) | Root nodule microbial communities of legume samples collected from California, USA - Siratro red BW (SPAdes) (version 2) | ecosystem: Host-associated > Plants > Roots > Nodule | place: USA...
TTATTTTTATATATAAATATATATATATATATATATATATATATATATATATATATATATATATTGTATTGTTAAAATTAACATTAATAATATTATCAAATAAAATGTACTGATTAATTTTGGTAAATATAGTATATATTTATTAAATGTATATTATAAGTTATATTATATATATATATATATATATATATATATATATTAAATATATTACTATAAAATAATTAGAGTAAATTAAACTTGAATCATTCTTGTTATTAACCAATTACATTTGAATTTTATTTGATTTATAAAAGTCTTCTAATTGTTTTCTATGTATATCATTGGATACTCATCCATTAATTTATACTTAATAAAAAAATTTATAAATACGTATTTTGTCGGAGTTCCGCCCATGTCCAATAACCTTATGTTAGTTTTATATAAAAAAGCTTATATGACATTCCAAATCTATAGTGATTGCCTATTAGATTAAGATATTATTGATAATCAAGCCAAAAACCAAAATTAAATTACCATAAATTTCAAAAAGATCTCAACTTATAGTATTTTTGGACGTAGCATATAAATTTATAACATCAAAATCATCAATCACCACCAAACACCAAGTAAGATTCAGAGTTAGCTCACTACAATCATGATACCCAAGCTTATGCATTAAAGATAAAACCTTTAAAACTCAATCAATTTATCAAAAGCACTAATTAGATGTTTCAAATTTTCACATGCAAGGTTTAAGACACACAATGGAATATTCACTTGTGATCTAAATTGGAATTTAGAACAATACTAATTTCTCTTTCTAATGTTGTGTTTTTGTTAAAGTGAAAAAAATAATATAATATAATAATTTATTTAACTTAATTAAAATTATTTAATTGGACTTATAAAATAAAATATATTTATGAAAATAAAATAAAGTTGAATGAAAATAGAATAACAATGAGTAAGATCTTTAAAAGTCTAACCCCTAGATTATTCATGAATGTATAAATAAGGGTTAAGTATTATTTTTTGAGGAGCTTGAAGAACAATTATTGGATTAATGATTTGTATCTTTGAATTACATGTGATCGTTTAAGGTAAGAAAAGTGTAGGAAAGGTCCTATGCATGATGTTTATACGAACTATAGGTAAAAAGAGAATAATTAAGTCCTCAATAGGTTTTGTTGTAAGCAATTGAAGTGTTATGACATTTTTTACTAGTTGTATTCAATTATTAATTAATTATATAATTGGATTTTTTGAGATACTATTTATGCAAATTTTGATATGTATTATCAAAAAATTGGAATTAAGGACTATTCTTTCTAATAATTAATAATTGAAAATTAATAAGATTTTAATATTATGGGTAGAGAAGCAACCATATGCCTCTTTAAGATTTTGAGATTTAGTTGTTATGAACAAATATGAAAATTAATAGGATTTTAATTGGTCAATTGTGACATTGAATTCTGACTAATAAATTAGCATTAAAATTTATTTTTATAACATTAATTTAGATTGTTAGTTTTTTATTATGCTAACACAACTTATAAATAGATTTAATTTATGTTGATTATTTGAGAGTGAATTATTTTTCCAAGTATGCTAATTATAATTTTAAATTTTATATTTATCAATAAAATATCTATATATATTGAAAATAAAGTTAAATTTTGTAATAATAATTTTAATGTGCAGGGAAGTGTGTGAACTATGCTAGTGTAGAAATTATATGAGTCTAACCTAGAGGGGTGTGACTGAGTCACAATGATGTGAAAGCTGCATAGGAGAGAAATTATAATAAAGGTTAATCTATGTAGATGTGACTTTCGGAGAGTATATTTTATTTTTAGAGATTATGACTCTCTCTAGGTGTGATTTTAGATCAAATTAGGAAAAATTATCTTCACAAATTTTGATCCTGTATTATCTAATATTGGTGTATGTTTCACCCAAAAGTAATTCGTAGAAGTCAAGTTACAATATTTTAATGAGCAAAGTTTAAGTGATTAGGATTAAAGTTCAAATTCACGTTGTTCTTATTTTAGACATAATAAATTATTAAATTATATCTTTAAGATTTGGATAAAAAGTAGGTAATTGTATGAGATTTTTAAACAAAGATATGAATAAATTTATATTATTAATATAACTCTAAATGTTATTTAAAGCTTTATAAGGATAATGAAATAATAAAAAATAAGTGTCATAACATTCAAAAGTTGAGATATAATTGTGATTTTTATCTGTAAACTTTAAGATATGAGATATGAATGGTATTTTTATTATGATAATGCATGTTCTTTTTAACTAATTTTCCTTTATTTTTATTCTAAGATGCTTTTTATTATGTGTAAGATTAAAACAAAATAATTGTTCATTTATTTTTGTTTTATTTTAAATTTTTATTATCACTTATATTATAAAATAACCTAGGTTAATCATCTTACTTTTATTTTTTATATTTTATTATTTATTTAAGAAAAACACTTATAATAGAAAGACATTATTTTCTCTTTTTCCTTATGTGAAGATTAAGGAAGATGGTGAAACAAAACTTTCTGAAACTTTTTAAATTATTCCAAAATTAATATCTTAATCATATAGTATATCAAATTAAGATTAAAATTTGTTAACTATTTAAATATGAGTTTAAGTTATAAGAATTAGAAAATTAAACAACATATAAAAAAAATTCACAAAAATTATAAAAGCCAAACGTACAAAGAAATCAGATCACCTTTACTCATTTGGCAATTAAATTTCTAATAAAACTCTATTTCCTCCAAAAAGCCTTAAACAAGTATGATCTATTAAAGAAATAGACAAAATTTGAAAACCTAGGTGTCAAGCTGCAAAGTCTCAAGCTGGATGTTTTATACTTCCTATTATAGTTTATACTCTAAATTTGAAAACATATTTTGGAATAGTTAAATTTGAAACTTAAATAGAATTAGCACAAATTTTGTACGTTTTGTTTAATCTAATACTTGTTTAATTGATAAAAAATGTTTTAAAAAAGAGATATATATTGCCAATGTATAACGATATCATATTGCTTAAAAGGTGAACAGTTATAGTTATTTATTTTTATTACAAAATTTAAGAAAAGGTCAAATGAAAAAAATACTTTAAATATTGTTTGGTAAAACATCATATCGAGACTATTAACTTTTTATAATTGAATAATGTAGGTATTGAACTGTTATGAAACTATACTGTAGGTATATCCATCCTCACAATTGAACTAGCAAAAAAAGTGGCAGTATGTAAATTTTCAATACTTTTACTAATATTAGCTAAATGACATTAATATCTTTCATCTTCAAATTATTTTGATTTAAGATTCTCCCTTCTACTATTAAATCACACATTTATAGAAGTTTAAGTTATCTGAAATTTTACATGTGCGATTTTAAAGATGATATCACATTATTCAATTATTATTAGATTGATAAATTATGTACATAAATTAAAAACATTTTTTATTTTTTAAAAAAAATAACTTGACATGGTGAAAGATGAAAACGCCATTAACTTTTTATAATTATCATTTTCTACTTCATTTCTTACTGTAATCATGATTGGTATAAGACAAAAGTTTTTATTACCATTAATATTTCTCTAATAATTATTTGGATCATCATAATTTGAGACCTTCCGTTCTTTACACCTACATTACAGCTTTTATTATTATTTTAATAACTTTTTATAATATTTAATTACAAACATACCCTTTACAGCTCTTTTGATGTCAAATATCAATTTTTTAATTATTTTTCATTTAAAGTAAGTATTGTTAGGTTCATGTTTTTTTTATGAGGAGAAGGTTAAGATAAAAGGTGGTAATTTTAGTTGAGTAGAATTATTGCAAAGGATAAATTTTTCTGATTCACACACTTCATGATAGTGAGGTTGACGTTTTACTAGAATTAAAATTTGATTATTTTGATTTGACTGGTTGAAAGCTATGCTTTTCCTATATCATTATTTTAAAAAAAGATAATCTTTAAAGTATTAAATTTATAGGTTAGATTATTACTTTTTGTTAAATGTAAGGAAGAAGCTGACACAATGCTTGAAGAATGTGGTGACATTTATTGTGGCCCCACAATATTGAAGGACGAATTGGGAATTAGGGTTGCAGAAGAAAAAGCAAAGCATCAATTAGAGGCATGACCCAAAAAAAGATGATCAAGCCAAGAAACTAATCACATGTCCACATTTCATACACTTTTCTTTTTCTCTGTTCTCATCATCTTCCACTTTACCACACTATGCAAATGTCGAATATTTTATGTTATACCTTAATATAAATCATATCATTTTAATATTACTAACTTTATAAATCACAATATATATATATATATATGTGGAAATAGTGCATGTGCTTGTTGTTTAAAAATCAAGATCTTTTGCCTCTTTGATTATAAGTATATGTTGGACCAACAAAATTCAAACTTGATTAAAGCTTTGCATGTGTTTCTCTAATCTTTTTTGAACAGACAAATAAATAAACATTGTACGAGTTTAGACAGTCACATAGAATACTTTTATGCTAACTGAACTGTATCAGACACAGAATATTAAACTTCAACCAACGACACTTATGTAACTTTATTATCAAAGTTTGCATTTTTTTTTCTTTCTCTGTTGGGTCTGTTTTTACTAATAGATAAATAGATATAAGAAGTTAGAAACTTTTTTGAGATGGAAAATGAACGATGGAAAATTAGATGCCTTTGAAAAGAAAGATAGTACCAATTTGCTTTCTTGTGCATTGAAGTATTGAATGCTCCAAGCGCGTGTTCCCACGCTCCACTTTCGGCAGACAGTGGGACCCGCATGGAGGTGGCATCACTGATTCACTGTGGCCTCCTATGTTTCTTTTGCATGGAAGCAGCAATGGTAATAAGATTCATTGCATTATTCTCTCTCTTTCTCTCTCTTCTCTCTGAAAATTCGTAAATCCCGTTTCTGTCAATGATTCTCTTACATGGGTCTCTGCTGAAATCCAAGTTCATATCGTGCAGCTTTGCTTCACTGCAGCCTTGGTGGTTGGTACCCACCAAATTTTTCATCTTTTGCAAATTCCAATTTTCTTTCTTGCTCTTTCACTGTGATTTCTGCTTTATGGGTACCCTCCTTGTTCCTGATACATTATTTCTTTTTTTTGGGTTTGGTTCGACTTTTCTTTTGGCTAATTACTCAAAAAAATTCCCACTTTCTATTTTTTGTAGTTGGATAATCTATCCCTTCCGTGAAATTTGTCTCCTTTGCTGTAAATTTCGTTGCTTTCTGCATCCCCACGCACTCACTCACTCACTCACTGTCTGTGTCTCTCATTGGGTTTTGAACACTGTCTTTTGGCTTTTAACTTCATCTTTCAACTATTGCTGTCTTTTTGGATAGTGGATGCTCTTTCTCTTTGATGGTTTTGGAGTTTGAGCTGATATTCCCTCTTCAATTGTTTGTTGCTTCTGTTCTGTTAGCTGTGGTTTCACTAGCATTGTTTTCCTCAGATCAGAAACAATCTTTGTTTGCTTTTGTGTCCAGATGAAAATTGATGGTGACATTTCATGGTTTTGACGGTTATTTTATCATCTCCGCCACTTGTTTATTAGTTTGTCCGGTTTATTAATGTAAAACCATGTTTCTGTGTACCTAAAAAAGAGATTTTTGATCTGGTTTATTATGCTTATTTATTTATTGTTTGATGAATTTACAGATAGAACTTCAGTGAAGGATTTCCATTAAGGGAAAGCCAAATTCAGCTAGATTTGGCATAATGGGGGCCTCAAGCTCCAAAATGGAGGATGACAAGGCACTGCAGCTATGCCGTGAAAGAAAGAAGTTTGTGAGACAAGCACTTGATGGGCGTTGCTCACTAGCAGCAGCTCATGTTTCATACATTCAATCGCTGAAAAATACAGGAACAGCTCTGAGAAAATTCACAGAACCTGAGGGACCAATTGAGCCTTCTTTGTACACTAATGCAACACCAGACCAACCACTTGCTTTAACTGGAAGGACCCTCTCATTCTCTTCACCATCTGTGTCACATCACATAGATGCAGCTGAACATGAAACATTCTCCCCAATTCCCTCCCCTCCTAGTTCTTCTAGTAAGTTCCGAGCAAATCATATGAAACATAGCACTATTTCTTCTAAGAAAGTTGAAGAAAGACCTCCTGTACCTGTTATTGGAATAGTAACATCATCAGGTACTACTACACAAAATGCCAGTGTAGCATTTGAAGATTCCTCTCTTCCAGCTGGAACTCCACAATGGGATTTTTTTGGTCTCTTTCATCCCATTGACCATCAGTTTTCTTTTCAAGATGGGAAGGGTATGCATCAAGATATTGGGAATGCTGATGATATACAGAGACTGAGGGAGGAGGAGGGAATTCCTGAATTAGAAGACGATGAAGAGAAGTCTTCATCTCATGGAAGGGAACCCTCTAGGGACTCTGAAGATGAATTTGATGAAGAGCCTACTGCAGAAACTCTAGTCCAAAGATTTGAAAATCTAAATAGAGCTAATTCAAGTCATGTTCAGGCAGATGCTATACCTGCCACAACTAGGCCTCTTTCTGGACATTCAGCTTCTGAAGTTGAATCAGTAAATGGAGAAAAGGGGAGCTCTGCTAATTTATCTGCATTAAAGACAGCACCTGTGGCAGCTTTGCCTCCACCTGAAACAAATAAACCAATGGAGAAGGAAAGTCATAGTGAAAATAAAGTTACCCCTAAGAATTTCTTTTCAAGCGTGAGAGATATTGAACTGCTCTTTAATAAAGCTTCAGAATCTGGCAAAGAGGTTCCAAGGATGCTTGAAGCAAACAAATTTCACTTTCGTCCAATATTCCCAGGAAAAGAAAGTAATCTTGCTGTCTCTCTTCTTTTCTTTCTATCTGGCTGTGAATCAGTTTTCATCTGGGAATATTAAATATTAGCAGCTCTTACTTTTTAGTACAAGTAGAATATAAAGATGAGATTTGGAATGCAATTTTTCCCCGTATTCATGCTACTAGATACTCTCTAGACATTTGGCCAAAAATAGAAAAAGAATGTACACTATAGGCCACAGGCAGCCACTCCTTGCATGAATGTCCATTAACTAAGATTATGGTACATTACATATTTTACTAAAATCTCTTGGTGTTATCCTTGAGTTGAGAGAAAACTTCACTTTCTGTTTCAAAGAAGCTTTTGGATATTTCTTTTCATTGTTGTGTAATTTATTAATGTTGTAAAATTTAAACCAGAGAATTCTTATTTGTAACAGATGGTTCTGTGGTATCCTCGTTATTGAAGGCATGTTTCTCATGTGGAGAAGACCCAAGCCAGGTTCCAGAAGGTAATTTGAGTCATTTTTACTGTTTATCTTTTTATTTTGCTTGACATTGCTCACCTTGTGGGGTTGAACTAATCTTTTAGTTATGAAACTGAAAGTATTCCTAAGAGTACACATTTTCCTCAGCATAAGTGATTCGAATTGCCAATCCTATTATTAAATCTGCCTATTGTTGGTGTTGGTCAAGAAATTGTTGATTGTTGTGTATTATGTGGCATAGAGAATTAGTTTTTATGAGATGTAACTAATATTGTTCATTTCCTACTACAAGTGACTAATTTCAGAAGATAAGGTTATACTAGACATGTCATAAAGTTTTCCTATCTAGTTTCTCTTTGATTTCAATGTTCATTCCTGTGTTTTCAAAACATGGATTTTGAATTCAACATCTAACTTTTCCTTTTTTTACATCTTCCTAGAACCTGCTCAAAACTCGGTTAAGTACTTAACTTGGCACAGGACGGCATCATCCCGTTCCTCCTCATCCAGAAACCCTTTAGGAGCAGCAAATTCAATTGACAATGTTGAGGAGCATACAAATAATCTCTTTGATAGTTCTTGTATGATCTCTGGAAGCCATGCATCTACCTTGGATAGGCTATATGCTTGGGAAAGGAAACTCTATGATGAAGTGAAGGTACAGTGTATTTCTTGTCAACAATTTTGTCAACCTTTGTATATTTTCTGAATGTTATATTTCGGCTATAGTATGTTCAGAAGTCTTGTTTTTGATCTTTTAGACCAAATCCTGAAGTTATCTGTTGAAAGTAAAATATTTTGTATACATTGGTACATGTCTTATTCTCTGTCTGTTTGCTAATATTGTTGTTTTTTTTCTGTGAGCAGGCTAGTGAGATTGTCAGAAAAGAATATGACATGAAATGTAAAATCTTAAGACAACTGGAATCAAAAGGAGAAAAAACCTCTAAGGTTGATAAAACACGTGCAACAGTCAAGGATCTGCACTCAAGAATCAGAGTTGCAATTCACAGGATAGACACAATATCAAAGAGGATTGAAGAGTTACGGGACAAAGAGCTTCAACCACAGCTTGAGGAGTTGATCGAAGGGTATGATTCTATAGCTTTTTCTTGTTCTATTGACTATCTATTTCATGCTGACATGCATTGCCTCAATAATACAATAAATACCAAACACGAAATACCATGAGAAAGTTCATTAGCAAGTTTCTGTTTATATTTTAGGAAAAGTTGCTATATTTGATCAATTCATTTCGTAATTTTCTATTGAATCTATGAAGCTATGAAATTTCTATACATGTAAATTTACTTTTGTTGATTGATATCAACCTCTTGCTTGTGTATTTCATCAGTTTCTGCTATGCTTTGTTGACAGGTTGTATAGGATGTGGGAAGTGATGCATGAATGCCACAAACTTCAGTTTCAAATCATGTCAGCAGCATATAACAACAGCCATGCCAGAATCACCATGAATTCTGAATTACGTAGACAGATCACTGCCTATCTTGAAAATGAACTCCAATTTCTGTCATCAAGCTTTACCAAGTGGATGGGAGCTCAGAAATTCTACCTGGAGGCTATACACGGATGGCTTCACAAATGTGTTCTTCTTCAAGAAAAATCATCCAAGAGAAAAAAGAGGCATCATCCTGACCTTCTTATCCGTTATGGTCCTCCAATATATGTCACCTGCGAGTTCTGGTTGAGTAAACTCAGTACCTTACCAGTAAAGGATGTTGCAGATTCTATCAAGAGTTTGGCAGCAGACACTGCCCAGTTTTTACCACACCAAGACAAGAATCAAGGAAAAGGTGCTCATCCTCATATGTCAACATGGAAGGCTGATTTTGGTGGCGAATCAGCAGATGGTTTACTGACAGATGACATATCAGAGGACTGGGTAACAGGCCTTGATCAGTTTCGAAGAAGCTTGATTCGGTTTCTTAGTCAATTAAACAATTTTTCTGGTTGTTCTGTCAAAATGTACACAGAACTTAGGCAAGACATTAAGGTCAAAAAGTATAGGAGTTGGAATTCTCAGTCTCAAAACGGTAACTTGAACTCTCAGTCTCAGGATGGTCAACATAACTCTGAATCTCAAAGTTGATCCATCAGAGTCACAATCTCAAGTGGTTTAGCCTGAAAATAAGCATCCACATGATAAGAGAATTGCAATGAAACATTGTGGAACTGCAGAACTATAGCTTTGTGTTTAGCATACAAGTCCACAGGATGGAGCATTTGTGCATGGTAGGATGTAATAAAGGCCTTACTGATTGCCACACTTACTGTCAAATCAAGAAACAGTCTCTTTGTATATGCAATGCAATGATAAGATTGTGTACAATGACTCTCTCATACACACCTTCACATAGCAAGATTGTACCTTAGTTTATGAATGAAGAGAAGGGAGCTGATAGATTGATCTGAAGAGATTGTGAATGAGTGATTATGGATTCAGTAAGAGCACTGAGCACCAGGTTCTGATGCTGAAGATTTGGCTGCAAATTTTTGCTAATAAAGTTTTCTACCATAACATGTGCTCTCTCCTTCATTTTCATTGCTAGTGTCATTTTTTTCATTTATGTTATGTGTATATAATCATTAGTTATCAATCTTTCTTTGAATTTTGTAAAACACTCAAATAACAACCACATTGTCATTTTGAACAACTTGCATTTATAAATTGTTCATACAACTTTTGGGATACACAAGTTGAATACTGATGATAATGTCTCAAAAAGTGTTCGTAATTTTGATTCCCTAGCTGCTTTTAAGACCATTAAATCTTCTTTTTAGGCACAAAAATATTAAAATAGTTATCAAAAGAATAACATCCTTTATCTCTGCATTGATGCAGCAATTTTGGGTTACAGAGTGTTTGCATAAATATTACATAACATAGCTCCCCAATGCTTGGTGTGGTCTCGTACTAATAATTCAAATTAATTTTATAGCATATAAAAGTACATACTAAAGTGACGCAATTAATTTTGTTTAATCTTTTTTGGAACATTATAATTTCCGGTGACATTTTATTAATTTTAGTTTTGCAACACTTAATTAATCAATAGCGTGTAATATTTTTTAAGCATTAATTTTAAGGTTAAATATTTTTTGCTTTATCAAATATATCAATATTTTATGAGATATTTATTATTTTAAGTACATGGAATTTTTTTTACGTGGACATAATACGATAGTTAAGTAATGAAATTATTAATCGATTGGAATATGTTTTCAATTTCTCCGAAGATGGTTCCGTCTGTTTTAGTGTCTGGCAAAGATATTTATTAATTTTTAAGTTCTTGATATTTTCTTACTATCTTTTTTTTAGTCCTTAACTATAGTTAGATCAATGCTAAAAGGTAACGAGAAGAGCTTTCAAATGAATATGTTTATATTTTGAGACACATAATTTAATCAAGTAATATATTTATTATTTAATATAAATAAGTTAATTGTATATTAATTTTAGTTTTTAATAATTTTATTTTAATATTATATTTTTAATTTAAAATAATTATATTCTAGTTATTGCTTATAATTTTTTTATTGTAATATTGAATTATTATAAAATAATTTTGTTTATATGTCAAACAAAAAATTTATCTCGAAAGAAAAAGCAATAATATATATATATATATATATATATATATATATATATATATATATATATATAGAGAGAGAGAGAGAGAGTGAGGGAGAGAATTAATCCCTATAACATACTAAAATTATAAGTAACGTAAAACAAATAATTAGCTTTCTAACTCTGACGTTTTTTTATTATTTATTGTAATTAATTTAGTATAAAAATATAAAATAATTAAATCAGCTTTAAATACATAATTCAATTAAGTAATATATATCTAACATTTTTATAAATAAATAAGTATGTATTTCCACACACCCCCCACACACACACACATATATATATATATATATATATATATATATATATATATATATATATATATATATATATATATATATATATATATATATATATATATATATTGTTATGATACACAAATTTGGAAATAATTTTTTTAATGTGTATGTCACTGCTACTACTATAGCTTAAAAGTTTATTATAAAATTACATTGTTATCATCCGTTGCAGTATTGATATGTATCATATATTAATTTTTACAAAATGAAACATAAGATCAAAAGTAAATTAAGTTTTAAAAAATAAAGCATAAAATGTTAATTACATATAGAAAATTTCACTCAATACTCAAAGTCACACTAAGAAGTTAGATAAATAATTTTAAATTCTACTACTTTCAAGGTTATTGATTATTATTATTACTATTGAATATAAATAATTTTCCATTAGTTTTTTCATTATATGATACATTTATACTAAAGTTTGGATATCCATCTATAATACTTCAAGACTCAATAATTAATATATTATCTATGTGATAACTTTTATCGCACATAACATCTGAGTCGTACTTAAACACTGTCACTTTTAAAATTATACCTAAAAACCTAACCCATTTACAATTCTAGTTCTTGTAACAAGTCTACAAGTAACAATTAAAATATAAATTTCATACCAAAATACAAATTCAAAGCCCTCTTAAACGCAACTCAACAAGAAAATCAAACTTGTACTATGGACATATTAATTTTAGCATGTTTTATTTCATAATTTATTTGTAACCTCATTTTCAAACCTACCAACTAATAATGTGTTAACTTTTACTAGCTTTGATTTTTCATAATACTCCAAACAATAAGTAAGGAACTTGATCTACTATTGATGAGAAAGAGTACAAGAAATAGAAAGAAGAAAATAAAAGAAAAAAATAAAAGTGATTGTATGGTATTGACAACTCTAACTATTTTTAACCAAAACCCTTGTTCTTTTTCATTCTCTTTGGTTTTCTAATTGCTCTTGGCCCAAATAAAATAAAAATTCAACTCTCACTCTCACTTTATTTTATTTATATATTTATCATTTTATAGTAATGACAAAATATATTAATATATTATGAATAAAACTATTTTATAATAATTTTAAATTCTGCATGTGACATCCTTTGAAAAAACCAAGCTAGTGTGTGTATATATATAACCGAAGCTTCTTGCACCTAATACTTAGAATTAGTTTTGACTTATGCAAATAAGTAATTAACTATACAAGTTGTGAAAGAAAAGAAGAAAAGGAAATACTATGCAGTCTCTTCGACAACAAAACCATTGGAAACAGTAAATGCTAGAATATTAGATTGACAAAGATGCACCGGAAATTACGGTGGGATATATTAATAATGTGTTCATAAAAAAATATTTTAAACTATTTTTATGACATTAATTAATTTGCCTCAAATATTAAGTCTACTACTCAGTACTCAACCATCCACCTAACAAGCTGTATATTCAATTCAACTATTTCTTTGTGCGCATAAATCCCACTCATTCATTACGCAAAGTCTGGACCTTTTCCCATTCATGGATATTGACCAATTAGTAAAAACAACAAGAAACGTTAGTAATTCAATGTAGGTATTTTTCTAAACTGAATGAAGTAAAACAAGTGATTTTAGCTTTTAGTTATTGATGAAAAAATATTTGTTTATATATAGATATATATATTAAATATCAAATATTTACCGATAATTCTTATTGTAAAAGAATCAAAACCTAGTAATGTCTTTTACAAGTATACCAAATTGTATACTTTTACAAGTCTATGATAGTTGGGTTTTGGTTGCCCAATAACGTTAACTAAATTTAATAAGAAATAAAAATTACCTTGATTTGTTACATGGCCCTTAATACTAAAAATAATTCATTAATTTCTAAAAATTATCTTGTTTGTATGTGTAGCTATATATATATAAGTTATTATCAGAAAAAAAAAAGAGAAAATAATAATAGTCACTTTTACTCAAGTGTGATAGAAACTAGATCAATAGTTAAATGCAAATAAAAAGGAAAACGACAAAAATCAGGTGTTTTTTTCATGCACTAAGTCTAGAATTATGTATTTCGGAAGAATACTAAAAATACGATTGCATTTGAGTTATGAATAAAAAAACATTACATTTTCATTAAAAAAATTTGTTTTTGGACTTTTTTTTTTCTTTTTTAATCATAAGTAATCGTTAAGCATTTAGTAAGTAATATGATTGATAAATTAATAGAAAAAGAAGTTAACTACTCTACTTTGAAACTGAAGTTAAAGTCTCACTGCTTTATTTAAAATAATTTACTCGTGATGTTATAATATTTAAAAAGAAAAGTATTGTAAAATGTCAGCAAAACAAATTTCATTTGTTTTCATTCGGTGGGTAGAGGAAATTGCGTTCTCAACAAAACTTCACATTCAAGAATGAACAATCAAATCACTCTATTATTCAATAAAAATCGAATCTCTTCTGCAAAACCAAATCAAAATCTGGCGTATCGATAAATGAAACTATATATGTAATTTATGACTTTTTTTATAATTTCTGCAATTTATAATCACTGTATTATTTAAAATATAAACAAGAATGTTTCGATCCTATCTGCAACAAAGCACCAATAATAATAAATAATAATAATAAAAACGGCGTCGTTGTCCATGTTTCTTCGTCACCAAAGATCCACCTTATAGTGACAACGTTTAGAAACAATCTTCGCTTGCGCCGTTAACTCGGTTACCGTCACGTCACAGTCCACCTTAACGGTAATCTTCCACGTCTTAACGGACCCCACTTGTATTTTCACCGGCGCCCTAATTCTAACGGTCAACGGCACTTTCCGTTTGGTCTGCGACTCCACCAACGACTTTGTGTCCTCGCTCCTCAGCTCGATTCCGTTACCCTTTAAAACCATCCCGAACAGCGTCACGTTATTTGACGGCTGGTGAAATGCCGGGAGTGCGCCGTTACAGAGCCTCGCGTCGTTGTAAAATACTTCGGCTGAGCTATCCTTCAGATAATAGATTCCGATCTTGTCGTTAGGGTTATTGGCCTTGACGGTGACATTGAACTCCGGCGAGATCGCCAACTCGGATGACGGCGAGGTGATGTTAATTCCTCTGACGGCGATGTTTTCGATGGAGTACTTCGGCGCCTCTGGACGGAAAACGAGATAGAAGACGCCGGCGGCGATGCCGAGGAGCACTACGAAAATGAAGAGGATTCCAATGAACCAGCAGCAGCAGCAACAGCATCGGCTCCGGCGGTGCTTCCGGTGAGTGTATTGGTCGTAGCGGCGGGCGTTCTCTGCCGGAGGAACGCGGTAGACTTGATCCTTGGGGATCTTGATGACGTAGGTTCCAGGTGGAGGCACCGGCCTCTCCGACGGCGGTGGCTGAAGCGGTTTTGGAACGATGGAGGAGTCCTGAGGCGAAGCTGATTGTGATTCGGCGGAAACGGGAGGCGAGTCGCGGGGGTGAACTCGGTCAGCCATTGAGTGACTCAGTGACGAGTCAATAAACTATCAGCAAATGCAATTGAAATGGAAATAAAATTGAAATAAGAACTTCGAATCGAAGAGAGAAGAATGAGTGAGGGTTGCAGCGTTGTTTAGGTGCTTCTATATGAAGCAAACGGTTTACGCGTGCAATGGAATATCCACGCGGTTTAGGGATTTTAAAATGTGAAATTTTATTAATATTATATAAAAAGTAAAGATTAAATATTATCTCATTTTCGAAAAAAGAAAAAATTAAATCGCGTTTAAATCCTAAAAAGGTATCATCAAAACTTTACGAATAAATTACCTAAAATGAATATCAAACTAAAAACATTAAAACGTGTCGTATTTATTGTTTTAAAAAAGTATTAAATGATTGTTAAAATTATTTAGTCAAAAAGTTTTTTTAATAACTTGAAACAGTTTTTTGTTTGATCAAGATGATAGTAAAAAAGAACATATACAGATCATAATTCTGCGTTGCACGTTAGAAACACTATTAATTATTAATTTATTAATTAGATAACTCAGAAGTACCTATTTATTTTTCAAATCTCGCAAAATTAATTAATAAAACGGTCAGCGGTGATTATTAATAGAGTTTTTAACTTTGATATATCTTTGTTAAAACAGCTATGAACATGAGACAGAATCTAAATTCTAACAAATGTCATCATCGATGGAAGTTGTGCTTTGAATAGTAAATGTCTTATTTGAATAGATATTAGTATATTTAAATAAAATTTATAAAGAAGATGCATGTTTATTACTTATAATATGTTTTAATCATATAAATATGACTTGATTGAAAAAATCATTTCTGTGTAAAACTATGAAAATAAATTATTTAAAAAATAAAATACATAATTTTTTTTTTCATTTGACATGTCCAATTCTAAAAAATCTAATTTAAGATTGATAAGAAAGGAGGGAAAATGGGGAACAGTTCACCCTGTGATCAATCACAGTTGGCAAGTGTAGAAGAAAGAAGAAGGCAAAGGTGTGTTTGGATGCTCCATTTGGATAGTTAACCTTCTCTAGTGGGATTCCTTTCGGATACTTGCTAGTTGGCGCTTTGCCACACGCGGTTTTGTTTTTTTCTTATAGATTGTTCTGAAATAAACCCTTCAATGTTTTTTCTTTATGTTCTCTGTACCAGATTTATATGCCTCATAAATTTAATATTTTTGTTTATTTTCCCTTTGCTAGAAATGGTCTCAGGGGTCAATTCTTCGCAAGAGTGGGTTTGCCTCCAAATTTGTTTTTTCTTTTATTTGTTCTTGTGCTTCTTTGCTTCCAAAAAAGTGTTCTTCTTCAAGTTAATCTACTTTAATTTACATAATAATTGACTCAATTATTATTAAATCAACGCCAATTTAACAAGTTGACGTACGTTATAATTAATTTGATTGCAATTAAGAAGTTAAATTGTATTATAATTAATTCAACTTTAATAAAAAGTAATTTGTGCCGTAGTTTTATATTAGAATATAACTTTTTTAAAAAATATTTTGTATTTCAAATTAATCATTCAATAAGAAAAATATTTCTGGTGTGTAAGTATATAATACATAACATAAACAAGTTCCACTGAGAAAACTTACAAATAAAATTAGCTTTCATTGAGTTAGGTAGTTTACAAAACGAGAAAAACTGCTTTCCTTAAAAATATTTCTATGATGTTTTTTGTATGGGCATTAAATTGAACTAAACTGTCTTCAGTAACGACAATTATTATCATAAATGCGACGTTAATTATTAAAAGAACTGTAAGTAACTGTTTTTGTTGGGATTAGGAGATTTAGAGGTGAATAAGAATGATAATGGCGTTTTTAAATTAAATTTTAAAAGTTATAAATAGGAAATTAAATTTATTTATTTTTATTTTTAAAATTTAGTATGTCTCTTAAATTTCAATTATTTGTATTTATTTTTATCTTCTTTTTATATCCTTTAAATGTTTTTGTAATTATTATTTTTTTGTTAAAAGTTAAGAAATATGAAGGATTGTGTCTAACTTAAAAGATAGAACTTTATTTTAGGTAAACTTTTTTATTGTCTTAAAGAATTCAAACTCTCTTACTATTTTTTCTTATTTTACCTTTTCATGGAGCTTTAGTCAAACTATGTGGTTTTAGTCAGATGTTTTACATCTTATCTAAAAAAATAATATTAAAATGTTTTTTATATTATATGTGATTAGCTATTTATTAAAAAAAATAAAAGTAAATATCAATGTTTTATATAGTTAAGAGAGACTTCTTTATTAGTCTCACATAGCTCTTAACAATATATTTATTATTTTATTTATATAAAGTTTTAACACTATATCTTATATTCCTTCATTAATATTTAAGTGATTATATTATCATGAGAGTTAGAAAATAATTATATAGTCTCACATGTTCTAAGAACATATATACTATTTTTATATGTCAATTTTTGAGTGACAAAATTATTACTTAAACATCATCAATTCTATGTAAGAGAAAGTTATTTTTGTTTTTTTCTCACTCAAACTACAATTAAGCTATACAAATTTTTACTTAAGGATAATGAGTGATATATGTCATGTTGGTGGTCTATTTTTATTTTTTTTTATCTCAAAGAAAGTATGTTGAAGAGATGATATAATAAGTTTGAATGTTGCAAGCATAATCTCATATTGTTTGATACTAATTTGAAGTAAGAGTGTTCATTTTAATACACATTATAATTATCATTCTCATTATTACAATCTTTTAGTGTCCTTTAATATTTTATTTTTATAAGATTCATTTCTTATGCTTTTTTAAAAAAAATTGTTTATTGATGCATGACTTGATGAAAGAACACATCCATATTGTCAAGTGCATTATTGAGGATGGTAAACTGGTTTTAAGGTCTTCCAAAATTTAGTAGGTTGAGTTGATGTTTGAGCTAGTCATTCTAATTTGATTCGTCCTGTCTAGCTCACAAAACTAGTGGGCCAAAGATAACAAGAGACTAACTGACTTGTTAAACTACTTTTTTAAATTAAAATTAAAATAATTTAGAGTATTATTTTTTCTATTATATTATATTATTTGAAGGATGCAAATATATAATGTTATTGTGACCTAAATCATTAACACTCACAAATTAAGTTTCAATTATTAATTATAATAGAGTATTAACAAGTATTTTAGCATATAAAGATAATTATTATTGTAGTTTATCTTATTAGAGACCTTAATTAATAAATTAAAAATTTAGAAAATATTTTATGATCAAATATAGTTTAAAACAAATCTTAAAAATACAAATTTTAAAAATAAAATTAAAAAAATTGATGAATTAAATTTTTAATCCATTTTACTGTGATAAATGAGCTTGTCAATCTTATTTTTATGAACCAACGACAAATTAAACTACGATGAACTAAACTCACGTATTTTGTCGTCTCTATACATTTTAATTTTGTCGTCTCTATACATTTTAGGACACTCTCCACCATTACTTTCATCTTATGGGTGAATGTCTAAATACATGTTTGAAATCTAGTTATTATATTTTTCTGTGATTTGATCTCTTGAGCACAAGTTATTACATCACAGTTTAATGGTGGAGAAACTAAGTATAAAGGAGATGCCAATGTAGTATTTGAATCTTAATGGTTACATAAGCTTCTTTTAAAACTTAATTATCGAATTCCAAAAACTACATTGATTTATTGTGATAGTATTAGTATAATATATATCTCTTTGAATTTTTTTTAATAACTAAACATATATTGAGACAGACATTGGGTTTGTATGTAAAATGTTGCTTGTGGACAAATATGTACTTTATCTATTCTATTGGGTTATCAACTTACACATATTTTTAGGTATAGTCTTCCATTGATTTTGTTTGAAAATTTTCGAGACAATCTCTGTCTTATTTTTTCGTTTATATTAACCATTGGTCGTATTAATGAATAAGGGAATCAAACGTCTTTCAATGAATGTTTAAGAAAATTAAAAAAAATTAAATGCTTAATTTACTATTTATAATTTTATAAATTTAATTTAATTAAATATTATCTCTTTTTTCTAAAACCAGTAAAAACAAATTCTTACTAATATAGTAAGCGATAAAAAGGAATTAGTACTCAAATAAAGACAAGAGAATGTCAAGAAATAAATTTTTGTAGCCTGTTTATTTAATCAAATTGAAATAAGAAAAGCTGCAAACAAAATCATTCATTCATGATCCATATGGTCCATTCACATTTACCCTTTTAAGATGCTTTCATACCTACATTTTCATAATAAAATTTATTCCAACCAACTTTTTAATAACTGCATTTTTCCAAGATTTACCCTTTTAAGATGCTTTCAAAAATATATTTTGAAAAGTTTTTAAAATATAATTTTAAAAATTTATTTTATGGATGAATTCAATATCTATCTCTAAAAAAATTGTTATAAGTAGATTACATTGAACTTTTATCGAATTGATTTGACTGGATAAAAAAATTATTAACTTTTTAATCAATCAAAATAAATTAACAATTTTTTTATTCGATCCACTGTCATCTGAAATAAAATTTATCATAATGCAATACATTTGAAAGAAATTAAAATTTAAAACAAAACTAAATATTCAATATACGAGAAATATAATTCCTAAAAAGACTTTCTATTTTCAAAACGCTGTCGTTGAAGACGAGGATTCATGTCTAAAATAAAGGAATAGGTTATATTGATTGAATTAATAAGGGAATTGTGATACTTTTATATCATTAAAGTTTTCCTTCTAATTCAAAAATGTTAAATTTTCAACCCCTGTAGGAACACTTTTATAGGAATATAAGTAAAAAATGTTCTAGAAAACAATAATTTGTGTATATATATAAGGCATGAGAAAAGAAACTAACATCTTCAATTTTCTTAAAAATAAAATCACCAGTACTAGGAAATTAACTTTTTTTCCAATATCAAACACCTCCTAAGGCTGTTACATGATACATGTAGCTGCCCTTTTAAATCAATTCAAAAGTGGAAGCACAAAAGGAAGAGAATTTACTGTGAGTTTGGATCACAGCATTACTCCATTGATTAAAGCAGTGATGGCAAAATGGTGGATTAATGTCTTCTAGCATTATCAATTATTACACAGAACAGTACAGCAAAAATCATCAATATACACAACCTGCCATTGAAGGGTTGAAAAGAATGAATGTCCTTTGATAAAGAATTTCGTTTCATATCCATGACTTGTTTGTTATAATGCCTTTTGAGTGCTGTCATCAAACAAAATTGGAAAGCAACTTGAACAAATTAAGCAACTATATAGATAATGAGGATGATGATGATGATGATGTTAGTGGTTAAGGCTATGATATGATCAGCAACTCTACCTTATTGTTGAGAGATCATCAAAGATGGTTTTCATGTCAGGCCTATCAGATGCTGGAAGGATGCATCTAAGAGCCACCTTCAGCATGTCATCAAGAATTTTGGAGGGTCTTTCCCCATTGTGCCTGTCCACTAGAGACCTATCAAAGCACTGGCTTGAACGGTCTTGTTCAGCCAAAAACCTCACCCAGTCAGTGAGGTCAACCACCCCTGGAATCCCAGAAACTATTTCTCCAGAATTTCTTCCTGTTAGTAGCTCTAACAAGACCACTCCAAATGCATAAACATCACTTGTCAAGGAAGGGCATGGCTTGCTTGATCTGGCAAACTCCGGTGGCCGGTAACCGAGTGCACCGGCATTCAGAACTTGCTCGGTGGTACCTGCAGCAGTGAGTATCCTGTGCAGGCTGTAGTCTGTGAGGAGGACATTTCTGTTGGGAGTTTCTAGCAAAATGTTTGTGGATTTGAGATTGCCATGAGGTATGGCTTTCTCATCGTGTAAGAAATGTAGACATTGTGCAACCTCTATAGCCACCCTCAGCCTTTCATCAAGAGTCAAAGGATGGAGATTTGCTTTATCTACTTCTGCATAAAAATAAAAAAAGAAACAGTTAAACAAAACTGGCTCCATGTAGTCATAAGTATATTAACCAGAAAGTCTAGGATTAATTCTGCAATCAAACATGAAGCTATAATCTTACCATGGAGATAAACGTCCAAAGATTGTGCATTCATGTAATTTGATATGATCAGTTTCTCATGTTCCTTTGGCCCCAGATAGTAGCCCTGAATAGAAACCAGGTTTGGATGCTTGATAGTCCCAAGTTTCTTTATTTCCCTTGCCAACTCCTTTTTTCCTTTGGTTATTCCTTCTCTTAACCATTTGACAGCCAATGCATGACCAGAGTCAAGTGTCGCTTTGTAAAGTGTTCCATGACAGCTCTTGCCAATAACTTCTGCTGGAGCACATGAAAGTTCTTCCGCAGTTAGCACCAAGGACCCATCAAATATATGCAAGTCTCCAACCAGTTTATCAGGAGAGGATACTCGGAGGGAACTAGGATTGTCAAACTGATGGCTTTTGGAAGATGAAGGATTTGAAGGTGACAAAATAGACATTGGGGAATACATTCCTTCCTCGTTCTTACCTAATTCACTATGGCCAAGATTCATAGGCTTCTCTCCCACTGGATGAATGTTTCTTGCAGCATCAGAAGAGCCCCTTTGAGAAGGTGGTAATGCTTCCAAATTTCTGTAAGCTACCTCTATATTTGATGTTAAAGTACTCTCTTGAGTGATGCCTCTTGCTTCATTTTGTTTAGAAGTCATTTCTTTTTCATGATGGACCTTATAATAAATTATTATGCCCACAAAAGCCATCACAAAAGCACCAGCAACCAAACATGCAATCAGGGCAATTCTAGTGGCAGACCTTTTGTGTAACCGATGTTCCCTCAAACCTAGGTTGGAAGCATCTTTTGGTGATGATTGCGAATGAGGAAACACCAGCATAGGATTTCCTGGATGAAATGCTGATTCAGGAAAATGCTTTAAGTTTTCAGGTACCACACCGGAAAAATTATTGAAGGACACATTTAATACTCTCAGCCCATCTGGAAGGTCATCAGGAATAGTACCTTCCAATTTGTTGTTGCATAAATTGAGATATGACAAATTGTGAAGGCTACTCATATTTGAAGGAAGAGTCCCACTCAAGTTGTTGTGTGAAAGATCAAGAAACACCAGACTAATATTTTCAGTAGAAACTAATGGAGTATTTGGAGGTTGAAATTGAATAGGAATTAATCCAGAAAACTTATTGTTGGAGAGATTAAGATTAATCAATTTGGTTGAGTAAAAAAAGCTTGGTAGGAGGAATCCAGAAAGCTGGTTGAGGCTAAGATCAATCTCCTTTAGTTCTGGATATGTTCCCAAAATTGGTGGGAGAAAACCCTCCAATAAGTTATTGGATACCTTAAGTTCAGTTAACCTTAAAAATTGAGAAGTTTCGTTTGGAAGCATTCCTATCAATGTGTTGGTACTTAGCTGAACAACTTCCACATAGTTACCCCAATATCCAACCCTTGAGAAATTACCTGATAGTCTGTTATTACTCAAATCTATGACAGCACAATGGCCTACTCTGAGAGGTAAGGGGCCAGACAAGTTGTTTGAAGATAAATTAAGCTTCCTCAGAGTCACCGAGGTAATAATTCCAATGGGACCTACAAAGAAAGTTTAAATTATAAAGAAAAGGGTAAGCATAAACTCATTGAATAAGACTTAAGGAAGCCATGGCATAATCATATGTGATTTTAAATATTATGACTAAAATTGATGAATAAGTTAAATGCAAAATAACGGGGGAGAGACAAAGTAGACCAAGATTTATATAAACTAACATTTATATAATAATGCATGAGTTTCAACTTTAAAGAATGAACACAGATACAATTTACAAAGAAAAGAAAGATGGTACCTTCAAGCTTGTTTTGACTAAGATCCAGTTCAGACAACATCATTGAACTTTCCTTCAATAGGGCTTCTGGCAGGAAACCAGTCAGCTGGTTGAAGGCAAGTCGAAGAATCCGAAGAGATACCACAAAAGTAAAGGAAGGTATATTACCCTCTAACTGATTATTGCTAGCATCAAAGACCTCTAAACTGTCAAGGTATGGCATACCATCATGAGCAAATAACTCACCTCTCAATGAATTGTGGCTAACATTTAAATATTGCATTGAGGAGAGAAAAGATTCATCTACAAGTCCCAAATCCAGTGCACCAGAAAACCTGTTGCTGCTCAAGTCAACATGTAGCACACTGCCCATCTGATAAAAGATATGCATAATATCCCCAGAAAAGTTATTCATGTGCAAATCTAAATACTTCAACTGCTCAAGTTTGTGAAACTCAATAGTAAGAGTGCCTCCAAGTTCATTAGAAGAAAGATTCAGATATACTAACTTGCGCAACTGAGCGAAGTTAGAGAGTAACGGTCCACTAAACTTGTTGAGGGACAAATCAAGATATTCAAGTGATTCCATTGTAGCAGCAACATGTGTGAGCTCTCCTGTGAACTGGTTGTTCACAGCTGACAAATTGCGAAGCTTTGAAAGGCCACTAATTGCCGGGAAATTAAACTCGCCAACCAAACCAGCATTATCCAGAGTGATTGATACAACACTGCCTTCACTACACCATATTCCATACCAGTTCCTAGGACATCCATCCGAATCTAAAGACTTGGAATTCCAAGAATTAAAAACAAATCCAGAAGGGTCATTCTGAATACTTTTCTTGAATTCGAGGAGAGCATCAATATCTGAATTCCCCAATGCAATAGACACCAACAACAATAGCATCAACCAGATAGCCTGCATGCCGTTCCTTGAAACTCCTACTCCAAGCATCAATCAACAACACAAATACATATGACTGTATGAGGGAATTAGCCACTGGAAGTGAGAGCAAAAGGGCAACTGTAGACAAAAATTTGAAGGCAAAAGATTAATTTTTTAGAGCATATTATTCTATAATAATGCATTGTAAATTGAAAATCACTTCTTGGTACTAAAATTACTAATCTCAAGTAAAAAAGAGAGAAAGAAAAACCTTAAATACATCACTAGGAATTATTGGACAAGGAACTTATCCTTCCTGCTGCACAATCATAATCCCCACCCCACAAAAAAGTAAACAATGATGCATTATTACCTTCTTACCTCGTAATTCACAAGAAGTGAAGTTGAGTAATGAAGCATATACGCCTGGCAGAAGCAACAATGCTAACCAATGGGAGTAGAAGAACAAAAGAACCCCAGTAAGTTTCTGCTGATGCAAAACCAATGGTTCTGAGAAGATGAGGTTATAAATCTGAGCAAGGGGTGAGTGGGGCGAAATGCAATGTGGCAAGCAAATGATTGAGGGAAAGTAATGATTTTGAGAGAAGGGTAGAAGCAGAATATAGTGATGGAAGAAGAAGACTGAGTAAAACATTTACTGAGAAAGATGGTAGGTAGGTTGCCGTTTTATCATGTCATGATTAACAAAATCATATACAGAAAAATTATAACATCTAAAAAAAACACTCATACACACATATATATATTATTTTTTTCCCTTTTTTATAACTTTCTTGGTAATAATTATTTCTCCTTTTTTTCTGATATTGTTTTATATAAGAAAAGTGAATTCAGAAGAAGAATAGAAGAAGAGGAAGACAAAAGTGATGTAAAAGTATAATTTTTTTTTGTGATAGAGACAAGGTGTGTCGTTGTCCCTCATAGAATGAGGTAGTAAACCTTGTTTGCTGCACCTTTGACTCTATGGATGTGTTTGGTTTTGTTCAGAAGGTTTTGGCATTAATGCAAAAATCATGTGAAATTTTATAGAAAACCTGAGGAACAGTACCTCACTATCACTTTTAACCGCAACTTTCTACTTCCTAAGCATCCAATGCGAAAGCGCGTCTTGTCATTTTCAACTCTAACTATTTTGTGCCCCGTGTTTTATGAAAGGAAATACACAAGAAAGATGATTTTTTTTTGTTCCCACTATCACTGTTATTTCATTTAATCATAGATTACTAATTTATTAAATTTTATTTATAAATTAATACTAATCAAATTATAATATATAAATAAATACGAATTTTATCCTAGAAAACTTATTATTGTATAATGGCTGAAGTGAGATTTTCTTTCACGATTTGATGTATTTTGTTTTGACTCTAGTTATTTAAATCATGGGAATAAAGTGTAAATGTGTATGTTTTATTAGAATTAAAACTACATTTTGGAATGTTAGAATTCTAATTAGAAAAAAAAGTTAATATTTAATGTCTTTTATGAATATTATATAATTTTTTTTATCAAAACATAGCTTAAAGAAATACTTGATGAATGTTTGTTTTTAAGAACTCAAAATGTTTCGTATTTACAATTTTGAGAATTATTTGAAGACTTTATTTTAAGTGATTTATCATAAGTTACTTAGAGCATCTCCATTTAATGAGTTCCTTAATTTGATAAAAATTAAACCTAAAAAAACATTAAAAATACTATATTATTTACCCAATTCCTTTAATAAAAATATTAAAATTTATATTATAATATTTTTACCAAAATATTATTTTAATTTGATAGTTTCGTGTGTATAAATAAATAATTACTGATGAGAATTAACCAAATGATAAAACTCATGCCCATTTGGCCTATTTTTTAAGTGGGGTCCTATCACATAAGAAAAGTCAAATGTGCAACAATTTATCTGTATATATATATGTTTTATTTGGAATAGAAGCATTTAAAGGATTTATTATCTTTACTCATAAAGTCTCACAATTTTTTTTAAGCATATATTTTTATTAATTATTTTATATTTCGTTAAATATTTAATTTAATTTGAAATTTTGAGTCTTATGAAAGTGTATAAAATTAAAGGCATTTTTTTTCTTTTCTTAGATAAACTTGATTTTGAAATTATAACAACTTTAAGCAATTCTAATTTAAATGTTAACTATTTGATTTTGATTACTTTGTACAATTACCTTTATTATTTTCCAGATCAAAATATATGAAAAATTTATCAATTTTTACAATAACATGTTAGAATTAATATTTGTAAATAAATATTTTTTAAACGTTCTAGATCTCGAGGAAATGGAGAAGGAACATCTAGTCAACGATCTACTTGACCTCGCACCCCAATCGAGACTTAATTTCTTGATAGTAAAGCCCAAAATCCTGCATGGGCTTTCGGCCCAATTTCATCTTTCAGTCAAGCCAACCCTAATTAATAACAATCGAAGAATAATAAAGAGGGAAATATATTATTCGTATGAAACAATTTGTATCTGGTATAATAAAAAAGGAATATATAAAAATTAAAACAATTTTAGATGAAGTTTTGATATTAAATAAAAATTAATAACAATCAAAGCATTTATATTTTGGTTGTTGTAGAGAAAAAATTAAATTAAAATGATAAAAAATAAAGATATTAAAATCTTTAAATTTAACAAATGTTTTCGAAAGAACTGCAACTTAACTCTCTCTTCGTTCCATTTGAAGAGGCGTAAAACAAGAGGACTATTCTTGTGAGATAAAAATAATATCATCCTTTTATTTTAATAGTAATAATAATAATATTTCATTTTTATTGAATCAAATAAAATTTATATTAAATAAATAATAAGGTGTTGTTTTAATTTATTTTAATGATTTTTAAATATTAAATAAATAAATTTTATTTGCATTTAATATAAAAAATATTTGTCATCATATTTTTGCATCTATGTCAATATTAATTAACGTGTTCCCCTTATTTTTATTTTTTTAATATGTAACACTCCAAAATTTTATCCTTAAGTTAATATGTGTTGTATATGTTTTAATCTAATGAAGATAAAAGTAATTAATTGTTTGACAATCTATTATCTTCATGAGAATCAGCACATGCTTCTAATCAATTAACATAAGTTATTAACTAAATATATGTTTGAAATAATCAATTATATAATTAATTAAATTGTATTATAAGTTACTTTTTACGTATGTTTGATTTATGGTTATGAGTTGTAAAAAGAATTAAGTTAGCAGAGTTAGTTATACATTATGCAAGGTTCAGTTAAACAACACACTACCAGTAAAAGTTTATACTGCGAAATCAATAATTGGAAAGACAAAAGTTAATTATACACACCCTAAATGATTGACACATTATTTAGTGAGAGATTCATTAATTTTGATAATCTAATATTTTTACTATTTTTATACAATCTACTTTAATTTTTTTTCAATAAAGAACTCAAAAGTTAACTTTACTAATGATATAATGACTTGTAAATGTAGAAAAAGGCAAGACCATGCTAACTAAATAATTGAATTTCTAGATTATTTTGTCCTTAAGCTAATTAAGTCAAAATAATGATTGGTTCTTAGATTTCACCCATTTCTCTATATAATAATGTTAGTGGGAAGAAAATTGGAATCCTGATCATTGTTCAAGTTCGATGTGAAGGAAAAATGTATATGGTACCATTTTGTTTTCTTAATAACACTTATATCCAATTTTGATTACATAAATTTCGTCTAAATTTCAATACAATGTTTTTGAAAGTTTGAATTTTGTGTTGGTCAGAAAATATTAATTATCTCCTAGTATTTATCTAGGGTGCACCTAACAAGATTTAAAATTGGAAACTTTTTCTTTTTGTCAATTTTATTATATTTTCTCTTGAGATTTATACATATTATCATATTATGTCAAGCAAGAAAGTGTTATTATATTTCTCTTAGTTTAAAAGTAAAATTTGTGTTTTGGTTCTATCATGGCCCAATAAAATGTCTATATAACCTTCTTGAAAAGAGAATTTTTTTTCTACACTTCCATATTTTTTTTTATTTTTTTCATTTTGAAAAGACTCTTTTAAATTATTATATATATTTTAACTTTTGAAACAGTTTATTTCGACACAACAAATTTAACTTTCAAAACAATTCATTATGAAAGTTAAATTTCACATTTCACCATAGACTATTTTGAAAACATAATTTAACTCTTATATTGAAAAACAACTTTTGAAATGAGTCATTCTGAAAGTTAAAAAGTATATATCATAATATTTTCAAAATGATCTATTTTAGAAATTATTTCCAGTTAGAAACAGTTTTCAAAATGAACAATTCCGAAAATAAAAATATACATCTCCATTTTTGCTTTCAAAATGCCTCATTTCAAAAACTATTTTTAGATTGGAAAGAACTTTTAAAATAGGCCATCTCTTATGAAAGTGTATATTTTGACTTCTAGAATGACTCATTTCAAAAATAAAAATAAAAGTGTATTATAAAAGGGTAAAACAAACGATACATCTTTATTGAAAGAGAGTGTGTGAAAATAAAAAAAAGAAGTATGGAAATACAGGAAGAAGTTCTCTCTCGAAAATCTTCTTCTTATTGGGCCTGGGCCTACTCCCCCATTCCTTATCAGCATTTGCTTCCTAAATAGTGACTTTAGAAAGGATTTCTAAATAGTCACTGCTGGAAAACAAAAGGAAGATGAATGACACAATTTCCATGTTCATTAGTTAAGAGTGTTAAATAATTTCTACCCATTTGAGGTAGACGAAAAAATATCTTGTTTGCAAATACTAACAGTTAAAGGACATGAAATGTTATAATGTGAAGTTTGAAAGATTGCACCACCATCTTTACATAGGACAATTCCAATACTTATTAACACTAAATGATATTAATCTTCACTATAATAATTCTATTTAATTTAATTAACTTTTCTTACTTTAACTTCTATCCTTGGTAATCCAACTTAATACAATAGTTTGGTTCACAAATTAAGCAAATCACAAAAGACCCAAATTGACAAAAATTAATCTACCAAACTCAGATCTTATATGCACATACATGTAATTTACACCAAAAGAAGAAAATTAGATACATGAGTGAAAAGAAAAGTTATTCAAAAGCATAATTTATTCAAAAGCATAATTTAGTCGGTTTAAACTCTCTGATACTCTGTTTTCTTCTCAATTACGTATTCTAGTCAACAAAAAATGAGAAGTGACCTCCAAGTTCTAAAACAAAATAGAGAAAATTAAAAAAAAAAAAGATAATAGTGAGGAATTATAATTCATATCGAATAGTCAAGATTCTATTTATATATCAAAAGTAACTTAAAATATTAGTTTTAATTTTTTGAAAATCATTTCTACTAATAATAAAAAATTGTATCTTACAAATTGATTGGTCGTAATATCTATAAGACTTAAGCATACATATTATAACAATATGTATTATAATATTTTTTTTCTAAACTAATCGTATTTTTCTAAATAATAATAACAATAAAAATATGAGAATTTTTTTCAATAGATTGGTTAGAGTGTTGTTTCCGTGATTTTTTAGAATATATATATATATATATATATATATATATATATATATATATATATATTATATTTAATAATAAAAAAATATTATTAAAAAATAAACATATTTTAGTCAAACGAATTTATGATTCTCCATTATATATGGAGTTGTGTAAGAGGAATTGACCATTCTTATCAAACTAAATAATAAAATATAATATTAATCTTTTACTTGTGATAATTCTTATATTAATAATAGTGAGTGGTTTAATCTTAGAATAATAAATATATATTAATCTTTATGTGAATTAATTCATATTGAAATAAATATTTTAAAAAATAAAAATAGTATACTCAATCATGAGTAATAAAATAATTGCAACCCATTATTATTTTTTAAATATTCTTTGTGGTCGGTGACCCTGGTTGCGATAATGTCACCTTATAAAAATAATCTTACTAGAAAATTATTATAAATATGCGCATGTCTATACAATACAATAAAAATAATTGAATTACAGGTATTCAGGATTTTATTTTTAATTTAATAAGCATTTTTCTTATAACATTTTTAATTCAAAATTATAATTATGTAAATGTACTGTTAAATCACTATTGTCGACAGTTAATTAGGTTTTATTTAAAATTTTCATAATTATTAAATAAAATGAACATGGTGAATTAACGTTACCTAGTCGGGAATGTAGCACATGTTTAATTAAAAGTATGCCTAATTCTTAATTTGTCACATATGCAATTTTTTCATGTGCTTACTTTTATTTTTTTTAATGTATTATAATTTCTGGATACAGTTGTATATATCAATTTATTTATAACTCGTTTATTCTCTTATTGTGTTGGATATGTTAATTGGTATTTTATTATGAGTTGAAATACACCTTTTTATACTTTTTATTTATTTACTTTTTTTAATACATTATTGTCTCTTATTGTCTCTTATATATAACCACATGAACATGAAGTAAAATGCATGATTTCATTCATTAAGTTTCAAACAGGATTACACTAATTCAAAATAATAGTATAAATAATTTATAATTTAACGTGATAACATAATTTCAACATTATATCCACCTATCAAATTATGATACAAATCAAGCATAAGTTATTACAAGTATTAAGGCAAACATAAATACTTGAAACTCAAGTTTTCTAATATTACCTTAGAAATTAGCTAAATCCTTATTCGTATCAAATTTTAAAATACATATAATTTTTAATTAAAATTTTTAAAGTTAAATTATTTTAATTAAAATTACCTTAACTAAAATTTATAAATTTATTTGTTTTAAGTAGAAATTCTGAAGTTAGAAATGAAGGCGTACACGTTTAGTGTCAAGGTTGTCAACATATAGAAAAAAACATATATAATAATGATTCACAAGCTAATACTATATATATAAAAAAAAACTTTATCCTATTTATCTATCAATTTATTATTATTATTATTTATTAATTTTGTATAGATTTTTTTAGGATCTGTTAATTTACATATTTTATTAGAGTTAACCATATAAAAAATTATCATTTTTTGTACTCATTTTATTCATTTTGTTCTTATTCGAACTTATTCTATTATAATTACCCAATAAAAATTAAAATAAAATGTGTGGTAGCATGTTTTGTTGGCCAACCATTTAGGTGGCAAGTTTAGTACACGTCAATAACATCAATAGATTTTATAAAATCTTTGTTTAATGCATCAATCATCCTCTTATATAAATCAAACAATTTATGCTCGCATCTTTTAAGGAATTATCTATGTCATAAAAAAATTATATTCAGGTTCTGTCAAGTGCAAGAACTTGTCCAATTAACAGAAGTTGCAATTTTTCAAATAGAATTAGTTTTTGATTCAGTGGATCAAGAGAAAACATGTGGTAGGATAAAAAAAAAAAACTTTTAATGTTATAACATGTAAAGTTACACACAAAAAATATCTTACAACAAAACAAACCATGGTTAGGCTTGCATAATACCTTTAACTAACAAATCATTTTGGGTAAATGACCAATCCATATATTTGAAAGCTTAATTTTCTATTAAAAAAATTAATTAGGTTCACAATTTAATTTTTTCAAAACTAATCAAAGTTAATTAACTTTGACCCTCAACTTCGGCAACAAGACTAGGATTAAATTACACAAATTTGATATTTAACGCATCAAACACGAAATCCCTTGCCCCTTTCTGAAAAGTGAAAAACAACAATCCCAAATAGTTTGATCTAAACCAATCTCAAAATCAACCATCAATGGTAAATGTTTTTCCTTGTAGTTGGTGATCTTTTATAATTGTTTACAATTCGTTCTTTTTCCTTCAATCAATGAAATCATGTTACATATTTGAAGAAAACACATTGTGTGATTCCTTCCTATGAACCTAACCTAGTTTTGTGTTTGGTGTGGTGTTGGCTTAATATCCACCACATCTCGTTCCTGTGCAGATGGGTTTGATTTGAAGTGATGTAGAACACGTGTATGCGTACATGTATATTATAATTTAGTGATGTAAAAAATAATATTTTTTTTGTTACAGATCCACTTTGTGCTTCTTATCAGTCGACAAGGAAAAGTGAGACTCACAAAATGGTATTCACCATACTCTCAAAAGGAGAGATCCAAGGTACCTGTCACCGATTATAATCATAAAATTCATGTCAATTACAATTACTCGAATATTTAGATGTGAGTCATCTATGTAGTTTTATCATTGAAATTGCATGTTGAATCTCTAAAATTCCACTGTAAGACAAACACAATTGAAAGAGATATTGAATCTATTTGATATCATATGTATGAAACATATAACAGCAATGACTTATAATGCCAATGCTTTAATTTTAATCCTTCTACCAAATAAATTACATTAAAACTATGTTAATAAGTATATAACCTTGTTTCTTCTGTTGTTTGGAAGATAATTAGAGAGCTATGTGGGTTAATTATCTCTAGAGCTCCGAAGCTGTGCAACTTTGTGGAGTGGAAGGGATTCAAAGTTGTTTACAAAAGGTGGATGAAAATTGTTACCATCATTGTTTTGAATGCATATGGTTAACAAAATACATTGAACTGTAAAAATTGACAGTGACTTAGTTTTGGTTATTGATCAGATATGCTAGCCTCTACTTCTGCATCTGCAATGATGAAGAAGACAATGAATTGGAGACCTTGGCCATTATTCATCACTTTGTTGAGACATTGGATCGCTATTTTGGCAGTGTTAGTATCATATATGAATTCTAAAATCTTTCATAAATTGTACTCATAATTTCTTTCTCTCCCACTTTTCCTATCAGGTTTGTGAGCTGGATTTGATCTTTAACTTCCATAAGGTAATTTGTTTCTTCATTTCTTTTATAGGCAAAAAAAAATGTATATAACACTAGGAGTGCCACAAAACTATGCATGTTAAATTATCTTCAATGATTAACTCAAATATGTAATAAGTTATGCAGATTCTTTCACTTTGTCTGCATATAACATGTGGTTAAAATTGAAGTTGATGTTGGTAGGCATATTTTATATTGGACGAAATTTTGCTAGCTGGAGCCATGCAGGAGACTAGCAAGAGAACAACTTTGAGACTGATAGGTGCACAGGTATATATGTATCAGTACAAATCCTCTTCTACTTTTTCAGGTGCATGCACTTTTTAATGTTCTAATAATTTGCATTGTAAAAGTTTTGAGCCTATGATAATGTGTTGCAGGAAGATTTGGTGGAAGTTGCCAAAGAGGAAGCAAGTTCATTGAGTAATATAATCGCCCAGGCCACAAAGTAAAACCATCTTTAAGGATAGAAATGATCAACTATGCAGCATATATGCATCAGAAAATTTTCATTCTGCTAAAAATTCATTTTATAGAAAATCATTACAAGAAGATTTTAAAATATATGATTTTATTAGAAGTTGTTTTTAATATAACCACAAAGTGAAAATAATTCATAGACCCAAATATATATATATGTGTTCAATTGTTCTCAGTTACTATTGTTTATTGACCATAATATAATATGTAGCTTATTATCTGGTTTAATGCTTATATGGTATTTCTTCTGACAGACTAATACCAAGTTATATATTTCTCATGTTTAGTTTTTCAAAAAAAATATATCAACAAATAATAACAATTATTTGAAAGAAACATATTTATTTATTTAGAATAAAGAAAATCAGTAATTCATGGAAGAAATGTGACTCTTTAAGAAGAGATGTAACCCTTCGTACCTATATTATATACAAATGACTCTCTTTATTCATAAATACACGTGATTCTTATAAAGAGATGTGACTTTTCATTCATTAAGAAATTAACTCTATTAGTAACAAATACTTCATTAATTAAAGGAGGAATTCCAATAGTTTGTATTTGTATATCATAAACCTGAAGAATGATATTTCATTACAGGGTTGTAATACTCCATTAATTTTTCTTATCATTCTTAAAATACCGTTCATCTAATAGTCGATATATTTTTAACTTTTTTTTTATTTACAGTACATTGAGATTGGTAAAATTAAATAATGTTAATTGACTTTCACAATTACTGTGAAATTTTTATTTGATTATATTTAAATTTTAAAAAATACATAATTAACTCGATAACAGTATAAATAATATTTTTTTACACTATCATATATTAAAAAATCTGTTTTTCTCTCCACTCATGTTTACTTGAACGTTTTCAAAAGATAAAATGTAAAATTGAATAAAAGTATATGTCTTCCTAAAAGAAATTCATCTAAGCTTTTAAATTTCATTTAATATCATTATCAAAGTTGAAAGAAATTAAGATAAAGATTAAAAAAGATAAATTAAATAAAAAAAGTTTTAGTCCTAATTAAGTCTGCATGACAATATCATGTGTCTTTTTAAAGATTAGATTTCTAATAAGTTCGATATTTATTAACATTACACACCCTCTCAATAAGATATACAATATACATACATTCGCATCCAAATGCGAATTCCTATTAGTCTATTCTTGTAGTGACAGTGACATCGTTTTCTATGGAAAGTAACTTCCAATTACAGCGAAGCAAAATAAGATTATTATAAATTTAAGAAATTTAATTTACATTTAGTTGTAATTCTCAATCAACATATTAATATTATGGATAACGCATTTTTTCTGTATTTTTTCCTTTTCAATATTGAAAAGTATATTGTAACTATAAAGTAAATTAATATTCACTTAAAAGATTGGAAGGAGTTCCAAGTTCCATATAAATGTAGTTCAAAACTTAAAATGACATTTATGTGTTAAAAAAAATGTCAGATTCAGTAATTCCTTCCATTTTAAAAACAATAACTTCATATTTGTGCTAAAAAGTTAAAAATAATTAATTAGTATAAACTACTATTACTTCCCATTATTTCACTAAAATATTTTTATTAATTACAATGATTAATAAAAGGGAAATATTGGTGAATAAAATATTGACAGGAGAAAAATACAATTATTGAGGTTATATCTGGAAAAAAGCTGACTAGGTGTGGAACTTTTCAGTAAAAAATAAAAAAAGGAAGTCATTTTTTTAATAGAAAAAATAATATTTAATTAATCACAGGATTGAGAGATTACTTGTTCCAGTTTTATTTACAAAACCGGTCAAGAGGTTACTTGTACACAATAAAAGTTAAAGATGGTAACTTAAATTGTGTTATATTCCTTTATTTAATGTTTTCATTCAATCAGTTCCTAAAAAAGAAATTGTGAAATGTTTATTTTGTTTTGACATTAGAAAAATTAAAATTATTAATAAAAATACACATTTTAATATATATATATATACATATTTAAATTATATTCAGTAATTTAAAATAATTATATTAAAATTAATTGTAATAAATTAAAAATACATTTTCTTAAGTATAAAGAAACATCAACCTTTCTAAATTCATGTGAGAGGATTAAAATATAGTTCATTTTTTATTATATTAAAAAAAGTAGAAAATAAATAATATAATAAATCGTTCTACTTTTTATGAAAGAAATAAAGCTTGTAAGAAATAATTCAACTAATACAATATATTTAGTTTTAGGAGGAGAAGTTGTAAGAATGCTAGATATTTTTACTAATAGAAAGAAAGTTTGTAGTTTTTTTGTTGTGTTTAAAAATAATTAAATTTATGTAATGGGAAAGTGATAAAAATAAATAAAACAGCAACTTCATTAATCATGTTCACACATTATGTGACAATAAATGAATTAATAAATATTAATAACAAATTATTCTTGTGATGTGAACAGTATAAATAATATGGTTTTCTTTATTCAATGTTTTCACACAATCAGTTTTCAAATATAAGGAAATATGAAATGTTTATTTTGTTTTGACATTAGCAAAATCAAATTTATTAATAAAATACACATTTTAATATATATATATATGTATATATATATATATATATATATATATATATATATATATACACACATTTAAATTATATCCAATAATTTAAAATAAGTAATTTAAAAACAATTTTTCTTAAATATAAAGAAACATTTACGTTTCTAAATTCATGTGAGAGGATTAAAATATTACTTATTCCTTAACACATATAACGGTATTTATAAAATCTAAATTTGATATTTTGAATCATCTTAGAATAAGTCATCTCATCTAATATTATTTTTATAATAAAATAAAAAAATCTATGAAATTTTCAAAGTAATTATATTTGAATTTAATTAATATAACAGTTACATTTTAATGATAATAACATTAACATCTAGTTATTTGTAAAATTGAAAAAAAATTGTAATATAATTCAATTAATATATTATATTTACTTTTGAAAGGAGAAGTTGGAAGAATGTTAGATATTTTTACTAATAGAAAGAAAGTTTGTAATCTGTTTGTGTGATTAAAGATAATTAAATGTCTGTAACTGACAGTGAGAAAGTGATAAAAATAAATAAAACAGCAGCTTCATTAATCATGTTCACACATTATTACAATAAATGTTAACAACAAATTATTCTTGTGATGGGATTAATCTACCTCTAACCTCTGTTATAAATATGTGTGGAACTTCACTTTCTCCTCCAATTGAGGCTTTTTATCAATGTTTTAATCTTACCAATAATGAATGACACCCCACTTCACATTCACCAATACCACCACCACCATCACCAATAATAAATAAAACCAAGATAATGCTCACAACTCTGTCCCTTTTTCTTACTCCCTCTTCTCCCACGTTTCATCACCCTACACTCTGTTCTTCTTCCTTCTTCTCTTTCTGCTTTGCTCTATAAAAGTTCCCTCTTTTTTCTTTACAAATTCACCTGTTGTCATCTTACAACTGTACCCTCTTCTGGTAAGGTTCTCCTAATGAAAAAAAAAAAGATTTTTTTTTTCACAATTCACGACCCTCTTGATCTCTGCTTGGTCAACAAATTTCTGGGTCTCTCTTGTTCTGTGTTTTTTCTTTTTTGTTGGTACTGTGTTGTGTAAAGTTTTAATATTTCATAGCTTTCTGATCTTCCCAAATATATATGTATACATATATATCATGTTCTGTTCTTTTCTGTGTTGTGTTGCTATTTATGGTGTTGAGGGGGTTTTGTAGTTATTAGTTTGGTCTTAGATCCTATGTCCATGACTGGTTTGATTTGTTTCCTGCTATGTTTTGGGGAAGTTGTGTTTTTTTTTTTATATATATAACATGTCAATCAACATCTGTTTGATTATAGCTGATGAAGGATTTTTTTTTTTCTTCTTTTTATAAATCATTGTTGAACTATATACTATGTGTTTTTTGGTGTTTATATTTTCACTATTTTCATTCTTAGTTCGTGATTGATTTGGATCTGTTCAATCAGGATAGTCCTGATCTAGTGTCTCTTTTGATGAATTAGGTCTTTCAAATAAACCAGAATTTTAATATCGCATTAACTTGTGTTTGGATGAAACACTTGAAGAGAGTAGTGTAATTTTTGAGGGGATTCAAATTTATATGCAGTAACATTCTCCTCTGTTTGAAACTTCTCCAAAATAGTTGGAATTTTTAAAATTTATCGCTCTCCTCCTTCATTCAAATCCAGTAAGACACGTCCCAAACTGTCTCATATTATTTCATCTCTCTTTTCTATTTATCTAAATTCAAGTTTACTTTTATATTTTTAATATTACTATTTTTGACATATATAATTTTTTGGATTTTATATTGTTAGAGTATCAGTCCATATATATTTTTATTATGTTTAACACCCAGTGTCTCTGCTGAATTTGCATGGAAAAAATTAATAATCCAAGAAAGTTATTTTATAATTGAATGGCTTTTGATCGTTTCGATTGAATTATTTTGTATTAATCCAAGCATACTTTTAGTTACACGATGCGCCGATATTTTACAGATATTGAATATATTTTATTGGTGAATACTTTAGAATTGATGACCTATGTGTGAACCGAACTCAATTCTCGTATCAATCGCGTAGGTGACAAATCAACTATGGAATTTTTGCTTATGTATATAATATAATGGATGAGAATGAGAGAAGAATTTACTGGTCAAAATACACGCTTAATGAATCTTATAAGATATTGCTAAAGATTTGATGCTTTTGATATTCACTTCATCTGGAAAGAAAGTATCATTTGATCTTTGCACAGTTTCAATTGACAATTATTCCTTGTTTTTGGCTTTTGACAGTTATAAAGTCAGTTTGTTATTCACTTCATCTGAAGCTGGTAGGTTGAATTTGACCTCTTTTCCTGAAGACTTGGTCAATCTTTGAGCTGTTTCATTTTATCTAGGAAAAGATGATGATGTTCGAGGACATTGGATTTTGTGGCGATTTGGATTTGTTGAGTTGTCCCCTTGGAGAGGAGGATGTTGCTGTGAGACAAACAGAACCAGATCCTGTCGTTGAGGATGATTACAGTGACGAAGAAATTGATGTGGATGAGCTGGAGAAGCGAATGTGGAAGGACAAAATGCGGCACAAGCGATTGAAAGAACTGATCAAGGCCAAGGAAGGGACAGATGCAGTGAAGCAAAGGCAATCCCAAGAGCAAGCTAGGAGGAAAAAGATGTCAAGAGCTCAGGATGGAATACTCAAGTACATGCTGAAAATGATGGAGGTCTGCAAAGCACAAGGGTTTGTCTATGGCATCATTCCTGAGAAAGGGAAGCCAGTGACTGGAGCGTCGGATAATCTTCGCGAATGGTGGAAGGATAAGGTCAGGTTTGATCGAAATGGTCCTGCTGCTATAGCGAAGTATCAGGCTGATAATGCAATTCCAGGGAAGAATGATGGTTGCAATTCCATTGGTCCAACTCCACACACATTGCAGGAGTTGCAGGACACAACACTGGGTTCTCTTCTGTCAGCACTTATGCAGCACTGTGATCCCCCTCAGAGAAGGTTCCCATTAGAGAAAGGTGTTCCTCCACCATGGTGGCCTAATGGGAATGAAGAATGGTGGCCTCAAATTGGCCTTCCCAAAGATCAAGGCCCTCCGCCTTACAAGAAACCTCATGACCTCAAGAAGGCATGGAAGGTTGGTGTTCTTACTGCTGTCATCAAGCACATGTCTCCTGATATAGCTAAGATTCGGAAGCTTGTGAGACAGTCTAAATGCCTTCAGGACAAAATGACAGCGAAAGAAAGTGCAACATGGCTTGCTATCATCAACCAAGAGGAAGCCTTGGCTAGGGAGCTTTATCCTGACTATTGCCCCCCATTTTCCTCTGGTGGAGGTAATGGATCCATGGTTGTCAACGATTGCAGTGAGTATGATGTTGATGGGGCAGAGGAAGAACCAAACTTTGATGTGGAGGACAGGAAGCCAGACCATCTTCATCCATCTAATCTTGGGATGGAAAGAATCACTGGAAGACTACCTCTACAACAAATTTCTCATCCGTTTAAGGGAGATGTTGTCACAAATCTTGATTTCATCAGGAAGAGGAAGATTCCTGGTGACTTCAATCTCATGATGGATCCGAAAATCTACACTTGTGAGCATCCTCAATGCCCTTACAATGAACCTCGCCTTGGTTTTCCTGACAGGTCGGCTAGGGACAATCATCAATTGAATTGTGCATACAGAAACAGTGCTGCAGATTATGGTGGTGGTTCCAACTTCCATGATGCTGAGGTTAAGCCAGTCATATTCCCGCAGTCTTTTGTTCAACCCAACACTGCATCTCAGGCTGCAAGTGTGGTTCAACCTTCATTTGGTGTATCTGGGCTTGGAGTTCCGGAGGATGGCCAAAAAATGATAAATGACCTTATGACAATCTATGAAACAAATGTTGTAGGAAACAATAACTTAAGTTCCAACAACTTTGTACCTGCAGAAAATCGTAACTTTTCTCAGACCATCTTACAGCAACAGCAACAGGACAGTTGTGACAGTTTTTTCACTGGCCAAGGAATGGTGACAGAAGGGAACTTCTTTGGGCGAGGGGAAGGACAATTTGAGAGGTTCAAAACCATGAACATGAACATGAACGCCCCTTTTGATACCAACCACATGATGTTTAGCCCCCAGTGTGATCTGTCATCTTTTGATTTTAAGGATATACAAGGGGGAGGAATGGAAACCGTTCACAAACAGCAAGAGGTTTCAATTTGGTTCAAGTGAAAATGAAAGACGAAACAAGTATTCTAGGATTTGATTGTGTGAATCGGTTACACTAAAGTCTCTTGACCCAAAAGCAGTTACTGCATTTTTACTTCATATATGTAATTGAATGTTTAGGTCCAGATATTTATATGCTTTCTCAGGTCTTTCAGGTGGTGTAATGGATTAAAAAACATCATGGGTGTTCCCATAATGTAACCCTTTTATGTGTGTTGTTATGTAATAGCCCTAAGATGCTACCTATTATTTTAAGTACGACTGTTATATAAATAAAGTTTTTTATTCAGTTTCAATGATCCACATTCATAGTTAAGGAATCTGAATATATGGCTCAATTATCATGGGAACAAAAGTCAGTTAGGTGGGATGAGAAGAGTGCATTGCACAGTAAAAATGGTCCCATCAGAGATTGTTTGGCAGATGCCAATTTAGATGGCTAAGGCTGTTCAATTGCGTGATGGACTTGTATGTGTGGTGGGGTCTTTTCAAAGGGACACCGTGTCTTTGTCTTTTAGTAGTCGCCAGTCAAATCCTTAGGCGTGCATTGCAATGGTTCCTCTTCACTCACTCTTCAATGCTGAAAGGGAAATTGCCTATTTGTGAGACGGAGAAAGGACCACATCATTTGACAGTGTTAAACTTCTGTCCCTGTGCTTGGTTAGTTTATGTGCCAGTGCCACCTTAATGTTCTGCGGAGTGTATCTTCATTTCTTAGATATCAGAGGCATCTTTTGTTCAATATCATGTTCAGTAGCAAAATTGTCACCAAATTCAGTGAGGTAACCAAAAGGGTGCTATAACTAATTGTTGCACTATGTGTTCATCATTGCATATAGGGAAACCTACATGGTGCACGATTAATTGTTGTTTGGCCCTGTAGAAATCTTTTCTGGTTTAAAGATAATGAATATATAGCACTTCTAATAATTTACAATGACATCATTTCAAAGTGTAAAATATAGGAAACTTGTTGAGTTTATGGTTCTGACTAAATTATAATTTTTCATTTACTATAATTGTGAAATTAATTTTTATAAATATCAATTAAGTGGAATGGTTTTTAGGTTAACCTTTTTAGTAGGTCTTAAACTACATGAATATTTTTAAGGAACTTCCTAATATAAATAGTAGGTCTTAAGACTTAGTTTAAATGCTTTGAAAAAAGACAAAAATGATATTTTATGGTGATATTAGAGACTCTTATAGACTCGGTTAAAAGCTTGCTTAGTGTGGAGACTTTTTGAAAACTTTAAAGTTGTTGAAAGACTTATAGAGTAATTTAATTTTTTTAAGTCTAATAGAATATTTAAAAACAATTATAATTAAATTTTCTAGATTTTATACAAGTTGGTAGAAATTTAGGAATGTTAGTTCAAGTTATGAATTTGCAACCACTTTTTTTTTTTCCTTGTTTTAGTTCGAAGTTTTGCAAAGTATATGGAGAGCACTATTAATTATCACCCAATTGTTTGAAAGGGTGGTATAACTAATTATAGAGTCTTAAAATTTGTGAACATTGGAAAATCCAAGCAATTTAGGAATATACGATAATCAGAATGTAACACTACAATGAAGTTTTATTTTAACATGTCATCTTATTTTTAAAACTTTCTTGTAAGTTCTTTTAATGTGCTTACAATTTTATATTTTTTTTATTTACACTTTAATATAAAGTCTTTATTAAAGAAAAAAAAATAGTTATATGATTGGAAATTTATTTAAACATAAGTCTTAAATTTAAAATCTTCTTATATCATATCAACATATTATTTGAGTAAAGTTTCTTTAAAATCTAGGTTTAAAACTTAAACTGTGAATATCATTCCATCATCATAGATGTTTATTAAATTTTGTTCTCTTTATGAAATGTGCACGGAATTTTGTTTAAACTATTTTAAAAAAGTGAACAAATATATCCCACTTTCTTTCTAATTATAGCTTTACATAATATTGCAAATCTATGCTAAGTAAAGATAAATTCAAAGTATAATATATAAATATAAATAAATTTTAGTTGACTAAATTAATTTGGTAGAAAGTTAGTAAATTTCACTATTTTAATTTTAAAAAATGAAGATTTTAGTTCACGTGGTTGACTTATGATACAACTATACATAAGTTAAATTGTGGCTAGCAATGATCTGAATGTGATGTAGCAAAGCAAGGTAGCACACTAAACAAGAAATGAAGTGAAGAAGAGATTCCCAGCCACTCCTTTTTCTTGATCTTGCTTTGTCTTTAATGGAAAGGAAGACAGCTGCATGCATACCATAGCTGGCATATGCATATCTAATTTGTGGTGTGTTAAACATTAACATTGTTAAGCTTACTATAATATACAAATGATATTTTAAAGTTTGAGTAATAAAAATGCTGATAAAAAATTGAGGAATAAAAATATAAGTACAAATATTAAAGAATAAGTTGAACTGAATCTTCTTATTATATTGAGAAATGATATAATTACATTGATATATTAGACATATAATAACAAATAACTAAGATGTTATTAGACTTTATATGTTAATAATAAATAACGTATAAAATATCTGAATTACATCTAGAATCTATGGAATATAAATAGTTATACGTATGATGATGTGAACATAATATATATATATATATATATATATATATATATATAACATATTTTTTTTTTTACTTGTTTGACATTGAGTATTATAGAAACAACTTGAAGCTTATAAAAGAGTAATTCAACGGGATTATATATTTGATCAAAGTTAGTTTTGGATAAGGTTTAACAAAGATCAATGTTATTTTTTTATTGATGTTGAAAGCATTTTAATATAAGGTCTTATTTTGATATCTTATATTATTTTTTGATAGATTTTATTCTATTGTACAGGATATAAGATCCTATTTAATTTTACTCTAGTGGTAGATCTTACTTTGAAATGTTAAGTAAATTTTCATTTCTCTCACAATTTAATTTTTATTGATATGAGAATATAAAAAAAAAAACATTTTGTTTAAGATCTTGAAAGTTATTTTACAATAATTCCTCCTTCATGATGTAGATCTTGAATATTATCAATAAAAAATCTTATAAAAGTGAGATCTTTTATCTAAAATCTCAAATAAAGATATTGTCCTACAAATACTCTAAAGTGTCAATTGAATTATTTTCTTATAAAATTTGCTCATAAGAAAAATATAACAAATATGTTAGGTTTCATAATAATTATTTTAAATTATGTATTAACATAAAAAAATTACACTGAGAATGAATCATAAATTATTACTAACATGACTTTTAAAATAATTATAATAAAATTATCATATCTCATTGTTTATAATTGGATGATAATGTAATTTTGTATACTGTTAATACATTGCATACAATATTTATTAAAAAATCATACGGCTAGTATAATTTTAAACTGTTTTAGTACATAATTTAACACAGAGAAATTAAACTCACACTAAAATGACTAATGGGTGTAGGTGAAAGTAAGCAAATTTCCATGATAAAGCTTCTCACTCAATTATTGAAACCATGAAATACACTTTAGCATAAAAAACTGAAGTGGGGTAGTGCAGTAGCAGATGTGTTTTTTTGTACACATTGTGACAACAGAAGTTTGAGATGTGACATTGTAGATTAAGCATTGATGCACCCCACCTTTCCCAAAATCATAGCTCCCTAGTTTAAATTCCACCATTGATGCTTATATAAAGTTTAAAGTCCTTTTATATCAAACATGCAATTCTTTTTCTTTCACCTTTTGAGTTACCCAGTTGCTGACTCATCTTTCTCTTTTAACCTACACCATATATTTAAAAAAAATAATTAATTATAAAAAAAAATATCATGTGGAGATTCCAAAAGTGTCAAAAAAAATGTCAGTTTCTAGAGAGACCTCTTATCAGCAGCAGTTCCTTCTAGATTGATTTCAAGGATTGGCTGTGACCAAAGGGAAAGAAGATAAATCCCAGTTAAAAAGGTTTCATCTTTTTCTTTACCATCACTTCTCACACTTCACCATCTACCATCTTTTCAGTCATCCATTGTTATCAAACTTTATTACAAAAGGGTTTGCAAATTTATCCACTAAATTTACAGACTTTTTTTTTCTCCTTTGATAAAATTTTAATTAGGGCCAATGAATTTATTTTAGATTAACTTACCATGCAGGTTGCTAAAAGCTATTAGATAATTGAGTATTTAATCAGTGATTTGAGAATTGGAATTGACAATTATATTAAATATTATGAGAAAATTCATACTTTCTTGAAACGTAATTTTGGTCCTAAAAGAAATCAAGATGCAACCTACCAACACTCCCTAAGGTGGCCTAGTTTTATCGATTATTCTGCTGCAGCTGAAAGGTATCTTGAATATGAAGAAGTTGGAGAGTTTTTTTAAACAAAAGAAAAGTTGAAAAGATAGTTAGGTATAATTATAAGAACAAGAAAAGAGAACTAGTTGAAGTGAGAGAAAAGCACGGTGGAATATTACTATGCTTCTGGACCTATGCTTTTGAATTTTGATGATGAAAACTTAAATAAAAGAATATTATTGTTATAAAAAAGTATAATAATGCATGAGAGAGAGAAAAAATAGTAGAAAATGCAATTTAAAATTATTATTTGAAGGGTTGGAGAGAAAGAAAAATATTGTGTAAACCGTTTGAATGAATAACATAATTGAAGTAACTAAGATGCCAACTAATGTGGTCAAGTAAACACAGATAGTTCAATAAAATATAGAAAACATGTGCGATTTAATTAGTATAATAATTTCTTTCTTGATTGTGAGCATTATATAATATACTTATAATTGAAACCTAAAAGTCAAAACTAGAACATTTAGTCACGTCTCTATCATTAATTCACAGTTAACATCACGGATGGGATATTATCATCAATGTCCTGGTCAAAAGGTTATTAATAAAATACTAAAAAAACTATAGATATTTTTAACATAAAATAATAATATAGGATATGTCATAATCATGGTCAGAGGAGAAGGAAGAGAAAAAAACGTAATAATTTTCCCTTTTTTCTTCTTACTACAAATTGATGATGTGAGGTTTTGGATCAAGAATTCAGATGCGGCCCAGGTCCAATAAGAAGACATTACATAAACTTTGTTTAAAATGTGCTTTTGAGTATTAAGAAACACTTTTAAATAAATATATTTTTTTTATCTAAAAATACTTTAAAAAAAGACTATTATTATCTATGGAATGTATAAATGGCAAAGCAAAATTCGTGGTATCTCAGCTTCTACTTCTTTAAGAATTTATTTTTGAAAGTTTAACAAAAGTATACCTTTTCAAAATTAAAAAAAATCATTAATAGGTACAAACTTTAGAGTTAACATTATCAATCTGATGGTAGGATGAATTTGTTAACAGTTTTTTATTTACAATATCAATTTTATATTTTTCTCCATTAAAAAAAAATAAACTATCAGCAAGATACACTTTTGAAACCAATTTAACTATTCACCCATAAAAAGATAACAACTTAAAACGCATTAACCTAAGGTGATATATTTTGAGACCCGACTTCTCTGGTTGAAAGTAACGGGATCATATAATGCTGTTTGGGTTTTATTTATGGGCCGATTTTTTGTTGATAGTGTTGGACGAGTGATTCTTTCTGCACCTCCATAGGTTCTTCCTGTATATAGTTACAATGACCAATGTGTCCTTAAGTTAAAAAATAAGCTTAAAATATTTCTAATCAAGTCTGACTTGACTATGCTTAAAATCAGTTGTATCTAGTTTTGTGTTAAAATATAATCATGGCACTCTCACAAGATATTATAAGGAGTTCATTATAAAAATTATATAGTAAGAATAATACATTTGAATTAAGATAACATGACATTAAAAAGAAACTTAAATAGCAATAAATTACAACAATACTTATCCTCAAATTCCAATTTTTTAGATGTTTTCACTATAGGATGCATATTATTATGCCATGCAAACTCAATTCCATGTGAACTTTTTACCCCTGGAGAAACAATAGAAACCTGTCTCTTATCATATTTACACTCTCTTACAATATTTTAAAAAGAAAATAGATAAATTTAAATATTAACTTGCCTCAAGATTTGTACCACTTTACCATGCCTACTAAACCTTATGCAGTGTCAACTAGGCAACATATATGAATGTAAATACAATTTACACCTACGAGATCAATACAAAATCAATGATTTTACATCATCTTTCTTGTATATCAAATTCATTTAATTAGTATCAAACTTTATACCATCTTTTAATTTTTTGTGTCATTCCTTTCATTTTGTATAAATCACTTATTGCTTCTATAAATTGTAAATAAGAAGGAGGAACTAAGTCCCTTAACTACCACCATAAAGCTCTATAAAGAAAAACAGAACATGATATAAAGAAAAGTATTTTGTAATATAAGCTTTTGTAAAAGAATCTTAAAATAAAATTTGAATTTGTAAAAATTTCTTTTACCCGCAATGCATAACTAAACCTGAAAGTCATTGAATAAATATTAACACAAACAAATTATATAATTATAAAATTTGAAAAAATTATAGTGTTACAAATGTTTATATTTATTGACTATAATATGTATCTAATGATCTTATTTAATGTTTAAAATGATTTCTGTTTTGTTTTAAGAGAAATACCTACTCCATTCCTTGTAAAAATCATGTTTACTATTTTCTTCATCGATCTCTTTTTAACAAACTAAAAAGTTATAATTATTCTTCACTCTTACTTTCATATATGCAAAAACCTAAAATAATATATGACAAAATATGTATTGTTAAATGATCCATTAGACCATTTTGTAAAGTGTCTCATTTTAACTTATTGTTTTTGTGGATAAGGTTTATGGACAATTATTATTAATTGTTTATTTCACTGTATAATGTATGTATTGTAATAAAAATTTTCTTTGTTTGCTTGTCATATCTTTGACATTCTTATATTTATTGTTCACGATTTTTTTATTATTGGGATTTGCTATTCTTAAGAATTTCACCAATGTCTAGTTTATACTCATAAATGTTCATCAAAATAGTTCATTACATGAAAGAAATGTCCAGTTTATACTCATAAATGTTCATCAAAATAGTTTATTACATAAAAATCATTTATTAATATGTGTAGTTCATATTCTTAATAATCTATGTAATCTTTTTATTTGATCCAATTCGGACTTAAAAATAAAACATCATTGTATACTCAAACTCTCACCATTCAACTTACTGTTTTTATGACTTTTAACCTTATATATTTCAAACTACACTAATTTATATAAATATCAGAACATGTAGGACATGCAAATTTATCATATTTACCACTACACATTACCTTATCAACGCATTTATAGTAACATTTCAAGTGCACCAATTAACAAAAGAAACAAGGAATGACTAAAGCACAACATAATAAGGTAGTAAAAAGGCCAACCTAACCCTTAATAAAATTGTAACATATACACCTATAGAATGATGAGAAAATTAGTAAACTAAAATAAAAGGAAAGACAAATTAAACTAAAAAGGGCAAACATGAGGGGTAAGTGCTAGCTTTAGTTGTGTTTCTTATTTATTAACACCTTCTTGAGAAGGCCACATGCTAAAGCTTCCCTAGGGATTCTCTTAACATTTAGAACAGCTTCAGCAAAAATCACACCCATCCCCATGTACAAATGAGGCGCAATGTGACAATGGAAGAACCAAACTCCAGGATTATCTGTCTTGAATCTCAAAGCAGTCCAACCATACGGGAATATCACTGCAGTGTTCCTCAATGGTGGGTTTTTCAAGTTAAAATTTCTCTCATCACCTTGTTCAAACTTCCCTTCTCCATATCCCAAAACCCAAAAATCATGCCCATGCAAATGCCAAGGGTGAATCTCACTATTTTTCCCCTTCATTACATTAGCATTTTGGAGTATCACATCTATCACTTGGTTTAACTCCAACACGTAAACCCCACTACCAATGTTTGAATTAGGGTTCAAGGGAGGGTTGTAGATGTTGTAATCCTCTGAGAAAGTGTTTGGGGGGATTTTTGTATCAAAGGAACCGTTGACATTGAACTTCATAGAGCCTAGGTAAGGAGTTGATGGCAATACTAAAGAGACATTGTTGATGGCCCATTTAGTGTATCCATTAACAAGGTTTTGTGTATTGAGAAGGAGAAGCCTACGATCATAGTGTTGAGGAGGTTTTTCGGTTCCCTTAAGTGCAAGAATTTTGTATGTGAATGTCTTGCTACGATTGTAATCATCCCATTGAGGTGTGATTGGTGGTGGAGAAATGGGAAAATTTGAGGCAGATATTGTTTTGTAGTTTAAAATAGTTAAGCCTTGTGGGGTGTTAGGTTTTCTTCCTCTAACACCAATTGAAATCCAATAGTTCTTCTTTGGATCTTGATCTGTTGTGAGGAGGACCGAATAGGTTTCACCAGAATATATATCTATGTCATCAACAGGAAATGGTTTCACATAGTTTCCATCAGCTTCCACCACCATCAATTTGTGGTTCTTCAAGCAAAAAAAAAATCAAAAATCAAAAAATCAAATATTAGTTGCAAATCATTCATGTTGAAACTAGACATGCATGTTGAAGTAGACGTTTTACAAAAATTATAATTTTATAGGTATAAATCATATTACATATACTATAATATATTTAATATATTGCAAAGATTATAAAAGTCGACTCATTGCTAAAATCATCTCATGGTGTCATGATTTCTTTAAATGATATTACCTACAATATAAAAGTATGAGTAGTGATCTATGACATTAATTTTCATTTTACATATTGATACAAAGAATATATGTCACTAAAAAGTATTACATAGATTAAAAAGGGATGAAATCAAAGCAAATAGATAGTTTTTTTGGTTTTTTATAAAAAATAAATAAATGTGATGTGAGATATATAAAATTGTTTACATAATAACTTAGAATCACGAATGATGTTGTTTTTTTATTGTAAAAAAAGTATACATATATAAAAATTCATGGAGCAATAATAAAAACTTACCCCAATGGCCAAGTTGAGAGATGCTAAGGAAGTTGAACTAGCAATTCTAATTCTGTAGGTCTTGTTTGGATCAACATGAAAAATCTGGGGTGCACATTCTTCATTGCCTCTGAACTTACATTGGGGCAAGGAGGTGTTCATAAGATTAGCTGCCAAAGAGCAATTATATTGTCCTCTTCCATTGATAAGCAGAGACTGAAAAGGCAAAATGCTTGAAAGGTCACACAAAATTATTTCAATTCAAATGGCTTTTCTAATTAAGCTGAAACTCATAATTAATTATGTAGATAGAGTTTTTTCTTCGTTTCTTCTACTTTCTAGAGTTAACCTCACCTTGAAACTCTATTGAATCAATTAAATATTAAAAAGTACAAGGGGAGATATTTTAGATATTTTTAATCTTGGACCACTTCATCAAAATGGAGTTATTTGAATAAGCACGGCACTCTTAGAGTCTCTTCTCGTGTATCTCTCACAATTAATCTTTGGTAATCATAATTAAAAACTCGAGATACTATTTACAAGTAACAATGAAATAATTACAGTCATTTTAAATTTATTTACATTTCTCATAAATAAACTATACTTTATTTGGATACAAAGTAAACTAATTCAAACTAATATATATATATATATATATATATATATATATATATATATATATATATATATATTTGCTTTGATTTACCTGAGGTTCATTGATCCATCTGAAAGGAATGGAGGAGAGACCAACCTCTTGTTCATGTGAGCTTTTGTGCCACCAATCACTCAAGAGAAGGTTAATCTCACCATCATAATGAAATTCTTCTTTCTTTCCCTTTGGCAAATCCACTATCAGAAAACCATACAAACCTGCTGTTCTCTGCATACCATAGTGTCCATGGTAGAAGTATGTACCTGCCTGCACCATACTTTTACCAAATAATAATACTTTTCACATTCAACATCATATACAAAACACATATAAAAAAAGAGAGAAAACACTTATGTTGTACAAAAATGTAGTACTTACATGCACATCTAAGTTTTGTTCATACAAAAATGTAATCAACTTATTCTGTTTATGTTGCTCTAACATTTATTCAACAAAGAAACTGCTAAAAAATGTTGTATATACATACCTTGTCAACCTTGAATCTGTAATGAAAAGTTTCTCCTGGAGCTATAGCACATTGAGAAATGGAAGCAGTTCCATCTGCCCAAGGTGTTCCATACTGCAAAAACATGTATTCAAACAAACTTTTTACTAGAATTTTTATTAAAGAAAATAGTGGACAAAAGCGCTTTTACATTCTCCAAATCATGTTTGTATATGCATGGAGAGTGAGAAAAAGGAAAATGAAAAAATAGTGTAAAAAAACCTGTCTGATTCCATGCCAGTGAATAACTGTTCCCTCTGTGACAAGCTTATTGGTGACAGCAATATGAAGGGTGTCTCCAGCTTCTGCTCTTAGGGTTGGACCAGGAAATTGACCATTGATTACCATCAGAAGTTGTTCTTGGCAATCTGGTTCACCATATCTGTACCTCACATCTAACTTGTAGTGTCTTACAGCTCCTAGTGATAGTTGCAACAAACACAACCAGACACACCACAAGATTAGACCTCTAAAGCTCATTATATTGTTGCTTTTGTTCATAGAGCAACACCACCAGAAGCAAATTTCTCAAATATCTATTGCAAGTTATTCTTCTGCTACATAACTTGTGCATTAGGGCATAGCATGTAGGTTTGAATATATAGAGAGAAGAGGCTACAGATATAGGTACAATTGACTCTGTCCAAAATAAACTTATGATGATGCTGTCAAAAAGTAAAAGTAACTATTTATTATGAAAAAATATGTGATTATTTCTTATCATAAAACGAACACACTCTTAATCAATTGCATGGAACACTTGCGTTGCAGTGTTTGTTTATTTATTCAAATTTTGTGGTATAAATTTTTACTTTTCTTGGTCTAAATATATATCTTAGAGAAATGTTAGTTTAATATAAGTAGTTTTTTTGACAAAAGGGAACGTGTGACGACTTGAATAGTATAATAATAGCAAATATAAAGAGAACAAATAATTAACATCATGAAAAAAAATAGTGCTAAATGAATAATATGATCTAGCTATCTTTTAGTGTACCCCTTTTATATATATTATTTAGATTTTTATACGTTTAAAAATGTTCAAATCATTATATGTTTCCAAATGTTCAGATCTTTTTATTATTAAATAATTAAAAAATACCCAATTCTTCCTGAATTTAGATTATTTACTCAAAAATATTTTTTCCTTTTATTTAAATTTTGTAGTATATGAACATAGAAATTGACTGGGTAATATTAATGAACTTTTAATTTGTGAGGACGTTTTGGTTTGGTGTCGTGAAGCAGGTAAAATACATTTAATTTCGTCCACGAAAAAATAGTACTAGTTAAAGTCATAGAGAAGTGTATAAAAAAAAGTCATTCAGAAAAAAGTTATAGATATTTTTAACTTTTGTACTTGCTTGTAAGAATCATTCTTCTTTCGATATAAATTCTTTCTTGCAGATAAAAAAACTCATTCTTCAATATATAGCTTTTTTTCTTTTCTTCTTTTAAAGGAGAAAATCTAAGTAAGTTCTATATATAGCTTTAGCCTTTGAAGTATTTCATTATTTGTTAAAATAGAAAAAAAGTAAATAAAACATTAAATATCTTGGATAAAATAAATTATGTTCTCTTACCTACGTTTTACTTTAATTTGATCTTTCATGTTTAATAAAATTCACATTGATGTCTTATATTAGATCAAACTGATCTTTAAGTCAATTTTTTTTTTTTCACACCAAGATAATTTTTAAATTTGATAATACGCGACAAATTCCTATGACGTAACATAATAAAAACAGAATGATTAACGAAGGATGAATTTCTTTTTTTTTAAATTCTAATAAAGAGAAAATTAAAAGGATCCCAATTACTTCCTAATATTATATATATATATATATATATATATATATATATATATATATATATATATTATAAATAAAAAAAAAAA
>Ga0209700_101272_pt1 | contig 51676 bp, 21 predicted proteins | sample SiratroredBW_FD_187528 | JGI IMG/M metagenome (GOLD analysis project Ga0209700, IMG submission 187528) | Root nodule microbial communities of legume samples collected from California, USA - Siratro red BW (SPAdes) (version 2) | ecosystem: Host-associated > Plants > Roots > Nodule | place: USA...
TTTACTTATTTAATTAAAGGTACCGCCTTAGGGCGGGCGTCGTGGGGGTGCTAATACCTTCCCCACGCGTAACCGACTCCCGGACTTTGAGTCTGGTTTCATGAACTTGCCTTATCTAATCTTTTTTGGTTTTTCTATGGTTTTCCATAATTAACTGTAGTGGCGACTCCTCTGTTTTATCTAAAAAATAATTTTATCTTTGTTCGCCGTCCCGTCGTGACCCCGGTTGCGACAATAAGCAATAACTATTTTATGAAAAACTTCCATAATACACAACAACAAATGTAATTCATACTAAATTTAGACTACAAATTTATTTAATATTTAACACATTATTGTAAACATATTAAGGCGTTTATAATAATTTTTTTCAGCTCAAAATATTGTGTATTTTGTTTCCAGTAAATCTTGTAATCTAATACAAAAGATTATCAAATTATTAGACAGTTTCCAGACATAGAATTGAAATCAAATGAAGTTGAAGAAGATGATCAACACAACACATAATAGAAACCTAATGCTAAGAGGTTTTCCAATGATTTAATAAAAAACTAATGAACTCAAATTTTAAAAGTAGAAAGCACATAAAAAGAATATTTTACAGATTTAATATGACTCTATACTTACAGTACACAATAAAAAAACAAGGAACAAAATATTTCAATTAGTACAACTTGAATTTTATGACGTATATGGATGAAACATGACTTAGAGAAACTGAATTCAGATTTCAAAATGAAATGATGATTGAAGTACGGGAAAGAAATAATGAGTTGTGAGGCAAAGTGGCTAGAAAAGGTTAGGCCAATTTCTGATAATGTTTTAAGTGTTTTAAGTTATACACTGTCAAAGAGGTGCTAACCTAGACGGATTCTAGAACAAGTAAGTTGACCAAATTTTGGTAGAATTTTCTTCACTAATTCAAGGTTGAAATTACAAGTGATCAATCCTCTACTTTAAGGGTGAGTGTTTGATTAATTTTGAAGCCAAAATATGAATTTAAAATTCAAAATACAAAACTCTCCAATCAGCACTTGCCATGTAGGATGCGTGCTTTCCTTGCCAAGCAAAATCCTCTCCATTGGTGAGTTGGCATGTGTTAACTATGAAAATATGTTTAGATTGAGTTCAAGAGGGTACTGAATTGAACTTTACAAACTTTTTGATTTTAGAAAGCAATGAAAATGTTTTAAGCCAAATGAATAAATCGGTTTATTTTCTGGCAGAATTGAGAAAATTTGATTTTCACACCAAGATATACAATAAGCATGACAAAATCAATACACATAGACAAAAATATAACAATCTTCAATATAAGTGATCAAAATGAACAAGTATAAGACTCAATTAAGAATCAAAACAAATCAAGTGACAAATGATAAACTTGGCACACACAAAGTAAGTTGTGAACAATAATGAAGTTCGACTGTTCAATAAAAGTTCATCAGTTGTGTATATAATGATTTCACAACAAGTGCTCATGTGATAACAACAATCAATTAAAATGGCAAGAAACTAGAATCACATATGCAGAGAAATCAAAATCCAATTGTAAAAACAAATGAAAGATAACCACTAATACAATTAACAAGAAACATTATGTAATTATACAGAAAAGTGATTAAATTTGTACAATGAACAAACCAGATTTTTGAACTAACAGATTAGAAAATTTGTAGTGAAAAAGCACAGATCAAACACATGAGAATTTGGCACAAATTATGTTCAAAGATTCAAAAACAAAGTGTTATGGAACGAAAATGTAATAGATCTGTAAAACAACAGATTAAGAAGGACATATTTGATAAAACAGTTCCGTAAAAGTAGTGAAAACATAATTCCAACGAGCACCTCAATCAATCATAAGTTTCAGATTTTAAGAACTTTTGTAAAATAGTTTGAAAACCCAATTTGTAGCAAATTTGACAAACACAAATTCACAAACGCTCAAGAAACCAATACAATGATATAGAGTTGAATTAGATGGCACACAGTGAATTAAAAAAAAGCAGAAAACATATATTAACAAATGCAAATACAACAACACAAGAACCAGAAAATTTATACAATGCATAATCAAAATGAAAGAGAAGAGTGAGAGAAGATCACACAAAGCAATTATACTGGTTCAACCTTCCTTAAGGGCTACATGTAGTCTTTCTTGCAATCCTAGCAAGAAAAATTCCACTAACAACACTTAATTATACACAATTACAATAAAAAACACTTATTGCACCCTGCAAGACTAAAATTCACCTCTGAATTTCAGAACTAACACCTTGCAACCCCAAACAATTCAAAATACAGCAATGCTAAACCCTATAGCATCACCAATACCTAATTGAATCAAGGATTACAATTATACAATTCAAAAACGCAATACTTGAATCAAAATAGGTTCAAGAATTGAGTATCGAAACCCTATAATTTTCTAGCGAAGATGAGTCTGCTCAAGGGCTTGAAGAACTCCAATGGTACAGTACAATTTCAAGATCTTTGTTCTTCAAGAAAACTTCTTTTCAACTTTTAAAAACCAAGCAATCTTTTTCTCTCAGAATTATTGACACACTTGTTCACAGTTCTTCTCTCTGTATTTTTGTTGCTCATCGCTCTCAAAAGCCTGAGTATTTTTAAAACGTGAAATACCCAAATTGTTTTTAAGAAAAACAATTAATTTAGTTATGTGCAGAGCATGAATAAGTCAATTTTGCCAAAATGGAATCGGTTTACTTTCTGTTGAAAACTGAATTTTCGAAAATGATGTTTCTCAAAAGCTTTTGCTTAGTTTTGTTACTTATTTTTAAGTATGTTTTAATTGTGCCAAGGTGTTTCTTCTAACTTTGCATAGATTTACCTTCACATTCAATCACACTCACTCACACCCACTAAGACAAGGCCTATGTCTTCATCTTCAACTTCCATGCTTTGTTTTTCCTTTCTCCAAATGCTTGGCTTCATCAAATGTTGAATCCTTTGAGATTCTTAAAAAATTATAGTTATGCCAACCCACCTCAGTCCTAAGAAGTTTCATCCCCCTCTACATCAATCTTAGGTGGTCAAGCAACCCTCAAAGTTAGCCCTAGGCATTGCGCCAATACAGAAAAATCCAAAATTATTCTATACATAGTCAGAACTTGGTTGAAGTTGACATTAGAGAGTTTACTTTGACATTAGATAATCTATTATTTTAATTTGATTGATTACAACAACGATCACATAGTCTAAACTATTTGTTCTTTTTGAATTCTAATTTTTGCTTTTAGAAATTGTATGCTTATTGTTCTTCAATTGGAATTCTTAAAAGTTTGCTTAATTTTTACAAAGTCTTATTTGCTTAATTCTAGACATAAAAAAATAAAATCCTCAAATGTATATGCTTGGAGATGGATGAAGTGGTTAACAAATTAATTTAATTGATATTTGTTTGACTATTTCAAATGTATCTAAATGAACAATAATTATATGATAACTACTGAAGAATTCAACTCTTAATGAATTGAAGAATCAATCTATTCCTATAATTGTTTTATTTTCATTCTTTAACATCATCTATAATGATAACCCTTTTTACTTTACAATTCTTTCTAATTTTACGCTTTTTACAAAAGCTTTTAAAGTTTTGGTTTATTGAAATTCAATTGAATTTTTTAGGAGATGACTTTGGGTTGATTAATCTATACACTACAAGAAAAAAGCTATTTAGAGACTAATTTTTAGCTACCAAATGAAATGGTTGCTAATTGTGACCAAAATAGCCATCAAATTAAATTTTGGTTGTTAAATAACTACAAAATAGAAGTAATGATTGAATTTAGTGACCAATTAGGTTAAAATAATTGGTATCTAACATTAGCTACCAAGATTTTAGTGACCTATGTTATTAGATTCTAAATTGGTATCTAATTAAGTTGGAGACTAATTTAGAATCTAATGGTATTGGTCACTAAAACCTTGGTAGCTAATGGTAGATACCAATTATCTTGACTTAATTGGTCACTAAATTCAATCATTACTTCTATTTTGTAGTTATTTAGCAACCAAAATCTAATTTGGTAACTATTTTTGTCACAATTAGCAACCAATTTATTTGATAGCTAAAAATTGGTCTCTAAATAACTTTTTTTTTGTAGTGATATCTAATTTTTGATAACTTGTTATACAGTAGATGATCTTGGAGTTCACATTGGACAATTTGTCCATTCATTATATGATCTATTCCTTTATTTGATTGTGAAAATGATAGAGATCAAATGTTTATAAAATACCTCAAATGAAAATACTAGTTACAAATGAAGAAAACGGTTTACGTAAATACCACAATGAAGGGGACAATGCATGAGGTCCCAAAACTTCAAACTTGGAAAATTTTGCAAGGATAATGGTGTGCTTAACATGAAAATAAAACGTTAGATCTATGAAGAGCGGAATAAAGCTTAAAATTGTTTGTAAAACTATTTGCAAAAAGCCTTTTAGACAATTTAAAGAGGTCATTTAATGGTTTTGCAAACAATTTTATAATTACTTTTAAAAATGATTTGATGGTGACCACGACTAAAGAAACTAGTGTAATAGAAAGCAACATTGAACGCATTGTTTTATATTGGTTTAACTAATTAATAAACTATTACAAGTATTATTATTTTGACTTCTAATTTATAATAAGTATATCAAATCATTATTGACTATTTGCTAATCTTTATTAAGATTGAGTACTCGGTATAATATAATATGTTTCTATAGGTCAAGTACACAAATGTTATCCATGCTATACAATAAAAGATTTGTTTGATACAAGATTTAATATCAATTGAGAGGATATGAAATGAAATCCATTTGCACTAAGACTAAGCATTTACAAATATAGCTTTGTCTCTCCATCTCTATCTCTATGTTATCTAACAGACCATATTTGCTAAATACTTAAAAGTTAAAGAATGAAAGAATGCAAAAACCATATGTGTTGTTTAGAGCATTTTTATGTTCTTAGATTTAATAAGTTTCTTTGCATGGTGTGCTTCTATTTATACCAATCACAAAGGAATATGTGTTGTGATTTGTCTTTTATATTGATGTTTTTTTCTCATAACTTGTTTGTTTTTATATTATCACTTATGTTATTGACCACTTTTTCAATACTAATAAATATAGTGTAAATGTTAAAAATTTCTTTGAAAATTTTGAGACTTCACTTTTTCAATGAGATGATATTCCATATGTTTAAAGATATTGTATTTGAACATAGTCAACTAATAATACAGTCACAATCGTTATAATTTTGACACAAATGTCTAACATTTCTTACACTCATCTAGTCTTTCAGAGCTCATGTCTAGTACTCGTTAAGGTTCTGTTTGCATCTAAGTGTCGATTTGCGAGAAGGGATGAAATGAAGTGAAAGTTAGAAAATCAAGGTATAAAATAATATTAAAATCCAAAAAATGAGAGAAATTTTTTTGGAAACTTTCTTCGCACGTAGCAAAAATTTGGGGGGAAGGGTGATGGGGTTCTGTAATTTAATTAATTATTAATATATTAATATTTATATTTATATAACAATAAAATAAATATAATTAATAATGTAATATAATAATAATAATAATATTAGTTTTTAATAAGATTATAAAAATAATAATAAAATTATAATAATAATTAAAATAAATTTATAAAAAAATGATTTAATTATATAATATATCATAATAATATTAATCATTACTATAATAATAATATTAATAAAAAATATTAATGGAAATTATAATCTTATTAGAAAGAAATTTTATAAATAATAATAATAATAATATTAATAATAATAATAATTTATTTTTATTTTAAAATAATTAATAATTTTATAACTTTATCAAGAAAATAATAATAATTTATTAGTCATAAACAACAAATCAATTATTATTAATTTTAAATTAATTTAAATTACAATTTTATCTACTAAAAATTATTTATTAATTACACACATCACAATACTCACAAACTTTTATAAACTTTTCTTACCATCTTTTCTTTAATTCAAACAATCAAACTTTCATCCCAAATTTAATCCCTCAAAATCATCATCTCATTCAAAAATATCGTAAAACTCATCTCCATATCTTAGTGTTTAAATGTATGTTTGACGTTAACTTTAAATTTTGGTATATCTATAAGACTCCGTTTTAAAATATCATCTATGAGAAGTCTCTATCCTCACAAACTTATTAGATGACCAAAACTTGTTATCGAAATCATAAACAACTTTATATAATATATATAAATATAAATTTGTGTCTAATAATAAGTGAAAAAAATAACATTTTTTAGTTATAAATTTGATTTGAAAAGACCGGCAAATCACGTGACGTCATAAATAAAAAAAGTTAAACACACGGTTTGTAAAGGAAGGGGTAGAACGGTACGTAAAAGGAAATTTTGTGTGACAATAACAAACTTATTGGTTGTTGTTATAATTTGTTATAAATGTAGTTAATACCATTTGCAAGGGAAATGTTAGAATGGTAACAAGATTACAAAATTTAGTAGATTTTGTATAGCAAAAATAAAAGCAGATGTAATTATAGCAAGCCAAGCGCTGTTGTAATTAGCTCTAAAATAATGTTTAGATGTTTTTCTGTGTTTGATAATAAATATTAAATTAAATCTAAATTGTATTTACTATTTTGACTTGTAACATTATCAAATAAAACTTTTAGAAATCGCGGTAACTACTTAAATATTGATCTAATCCATTTGCTTCAAAAGTGAAACATTATTGAATTAATCCAATCAAAATTTGACTTAGTAGTTTTTTCTTTTTATAATTGTTTTAAGTATTTAAATATAAAATAATTACCATAAAAAGTTAACTCGTAATAAAATACAATGAATACCAGTTTAAAATAATTCATAAAAATATCGAACCATTAAATACAACTCTAAATCTAATTCAGTCCAAGCCCAATATTATAAATATAATTCTTTCAAATATTATTTATGTTAGTTTGAAATTTAGAATAAGAAATTAATCCAATTTAATTCACTACAAGAAAAAAAACTATTTAGACACTAATTTTTAGTTACCAAATAAATAGTTGCTAATTGTGACCAAAATAATTACTAAATTAAGTTTTGATTGCTAAATAACTACAAAATAAAAATAATAATTGAATTTAGTGATTAATTAAATCAAGATAATTGATATCATTACCAAGGTTTTAACTACTTATATTATTATATTCTAAATTAGTCTCTAACTTAATTAGATACCAATTTAAAATCTAATGGTATGAGTGACTAAAATACTTGGTAGCTAATGTTAGATACAAATTATCTTAATTGGTTACTAAATTCAATCATTACTTTTATTTTATAGTTATTTAATGACCAAACCTAATTTGGTGGTTATTTAGTTATAATTAGCAACTATTTTATTTGGTAGCTAAAAAATTATTGTTTGAATAGCTTTTTCTTATAATAATTTATTTTATTTATTTTTTTAGTTCACCTCACTTTCATTTCTTGATTTTCTTATTTAATTTGATTGGATATAACTAATGTTATGCATTCCCCATAGTAGTTATATATTATATTGTAGCACATCCATTGGAATGGAGTCTATAAGATTAAAATGCATTGTTTAAGAAATTATTCAAATCAATTTATCAAATACCTACTGGAAATAAACTTCATACGTTAAGACCAAAATTTCATATTTTAATTCTTAAATGTTGACGGAAAAGACAATAACTTCGTTTTCTTAAAAATATTTGTGACATGAAATTGATTTTTTTCTAAAATTTAAATTAATATAAAAAAATACAGTACTTGTTCAAAAATATGTCACAATAATTTGAATTATTATAAGTCACTTATTCCCTAAAAATATAACCGAGTATTATAATATTGAAAACAAATAATAAAGTATAATTTTTGTAGAGATGGATATGATAGTTCTAGTTAATTTTTGTTTGATCTCCATTTTTATATATTTTTTTCGTTGCTATAAAATCCACAATAATACTGCGGATGATGTATATAGCTTGTAGTATTAACTTTACTAGGATTGTAACATGTAAAAAGCAATAACATTCTTATTTTAATGATAAACAGATAAAGTATATGATTTCTCCATTTTGTTTACATATTTTATATTATTATTTTACTTTTTTATATTTTTAATTACAACAAAAAAATAAAAACTATCCATCTATTAAAAATTGTTAACGAAAATTCAAATAGTCTAGAGTGATTAAATTATTATTTTTCTCTTTCATTTAAATGTATAATTTATATTGTCTCTCCAATATTATTTTTATTCAAAAATATAGATTACGAATATCAAATATAAAAAATAATAATATAAATATTATATTTATTAAATTTAATAATTAACATAAACATTATATTTTAACTTGATATCACAATAATATAAATATTATATTTATTAAATAAAAATGGGTATTATTATTATTATTATCGATGAGTACATATGTTTTTCAAAATAAAAGGATAACAGTTTAATCAAATGTCGACAACACATAGCTTTAACATTAGTCGTCCCATTGTCCACTCCAAATTGTCGACAAGAAGAATACAAAATCTTTATGGTCTGAGCATTTTACAAATAAACCAACAAATAACGCGAAATGAGTCAAATGACGTCTTCATTCCGGTAATGCAAAGACGACATTTACGACAAAATGTAAACACTTACCTTTCACGTGGACAAACCATAAAAGTTTACACGGCTTCCATATCTTACGTTTTTCTTTTGTCCCATAACCCATATCTGATTCATATGATACAAAGGTTTTCTTAAAGGGTCTTTTGTCGTTATAGCTTTTCTCCCTCGATCTTTGCAATAATGTGAACAAGACAATTTATGATGAATTGGTTTGGTCTGCTCAGAGATTCATGCTATGAGGAGGATGAAGCAGTCATGTAGTTTCACATTTGAGAGTAGCAAGTTGAAGAACATGATATGATGGATATAATATTAATGAACCCAAAAGAGAAATAAGACAAGTTTAGTAAATTGGATTATAGTTATCTGCTTACAAAGCCTTCCAATAGTAAAGTTATACACTATGTTCTACCCTTTGGACATGTAGCTTGCAACCTTGGTGTATATATATAGGGGGCATTTGCTTTGCTATATACTTCACTCAATTGCAAATCTACAAGCTTTATTCTTAGCTTATTGTACTTGTTTTTATTGCTTGCTAAGTTATGGCTAGTTCAATGAAGCTAAGAGCTTGTGTTCTCTTAATAATTGTTCTTGCATTGCTTGCGGTGAATGCAGAGGCAAGACTGGTCCATGAGTTCTCAACACTGAGCAAAAAGATTGATGGTAAACTTGGCTTACGTGAAGTGATCAGCAATGTACGAAACGGTGAGTGGCACCAGAAGAGGTCAATGCTTGGTGGAAAGTTGGAGAGAGTTTCACCTGCAGGGCCAGATCCTCAACATCACTAGCCATCTCAAATTGACAATTTTTTTAGGTGGCATATCAATTGCAATGAAACCTTAGAACAATGTGTTGCTGGTTTTAACATTATAAAATAAATTGAAACTACATATGTACTTTGATGATCACGTCTTCAATCACATTTAGAACACTTAATCTTAGTGTTATCGAATTATAATTGAGACTAAGCTCCACTATTTTAATTGAAATTTTTATAATTGGGGTTAACTAAGCTTCAACAAAACTCATCGATAAAGACAATTTTAGTTCATTAAACGGTTTAATGAGATTCGAGACGGTCTAGTATGTTGAGATTTATTAGACCATCCAATTATCTATTGTTGAATTTTAATTATAAGTATCATATATGTTTGAATGTTTAGATGTTTTTTTAACATTTTAACATGTGTTTTGTGCGGCTTAAGGATAAGCAAGTTTACATAATGTATAACATCTCATATTTTTCATATAAGAGTAATTATATTGTACATAAATTCTATAATAGATTTAAATATAAATATCTATTCATTTATCATAGTATTTTAAAATATTCTTTTCCACAAAGGATTTGAAAAAAATATTTTCATATAATCACAAAATAAAATAAAATAAAGCTTCTTTATCAGCTCACTGAGAAGTCAAATCACTTGCCAAATCCTCTGCTCACATATAACAAACGATTGTTGACTTCTTTTGGCAAGTGTACCAAGTCAAAAGTAATATAGGTAGAATAAGTACAAGTGTCGAATCCACATGGAATATTATCAGTTGAGCCTTAGCTAGCGAAGTTAGCTTAAGCTAAAAGCATTTAGGGATTTAATGCAGAACAGGTTGTAGAGAAAGTACTAGATTATAAAAATGAAACACTAAACAGAGTATTGATGCAGTGTGAGGGACTATCTTGGGATTTAACTCATTAACTCAACTCATTGCATTCCTTGCTAGAAAACGTTAATAACGTACGATTATATTCTTGACTCTGCACAAATAAAATTCATTCAACCTGATTCCTCGCGTATTGAAATTCGTAGGTTATCTTGCATGATACTGTTCTCCAACTTTCATGGAGTTTTAAGCCACATTAAGAACAATTGCTCAATGCAACCATTAGAGTACAACCCATTCCTAGTGTTGCACGGTAATGGGTATTCTCCTTGCTTTCCAAATCCCAAATTTACTTCCCATTTAATCTTAAGATTTTCTGTTCAAGAAATCATTGTGCATATGACTCAAGCATTAAACACACAAGGAGAATACAAGTCTAAATAAACCGTATATTATCAACATAAACAACAAGAATACAATTAGTGTGAGAAAATTACATCCAATCCAAAATAAAAAGAACTTAGCTACTCATGTTAGCCATGCATACAAAAAGAAATTGCTTCTGTAGGTTATTGTAGTTCACTATAGCCGTCAGCTCCCTTTCCAATGAAGATTATTTTCTTTTTATACCTCTGACCCAAATTAGGGTATTGTGTCAGCAGACCTTTAGTGAGTTCTAGCTCAATCACGATTTTGCGCTTAAGCACCCCATCACTAATGGTCATCTTCTTCTTGCTGTGTAAATTTCTTCATGGCTTCAGCATGTCTTCTCTTTCCAGATTCAGCTTTTGCTTTCCACAAAATCCTCCAAAAATTCTCTTTTAATCAATCTGAAGATGATTATGGATACTTCCATTAATTCAAGGATAACATAAGAACAATAAATGCTTATTCTCAACAATTGAAACAACAATTCACACAAATATGCAGTTGAGAACACTAAATTTTGGCAGTTATTAATGATCGTCACAGATTTTAAAACAAAATAAACACCACAAAAAAAAGGGGTAAACAAACACCAATCTATTCTTTTTCACATCACGCAGTCATATTAACCTATCAATCCATATGATCTGATTTAATTAGTTCTTTTTCATACCGTAGCGCAGTCATATAAACATTTTAGTTAATATGATTTGGTCCAATCGGTTCCTTTTCACACCGTAGCGCAATCATATGAATCTGTTAATCTATATGATTTGGTCAAATCAGTTCTTTTTCACATTGTAGCACAGTCATATTATCACAATCGGAACTGTGTCGGGGGACGGCGGTCCAAAGAAAAAGTAATAATATAAATATATAAAACATAATAGAGATAGAAAGGGGTTTATCTTTAGAAAAACAAACAAACAAAGGAGTCGCCACCATAACTTATTATGGAAAACTATGAAAAAACCAAAGATAAGAAAATGGTTTGCGAAACAGATTTGGAGTTCGGGAGTCGGTTACGAGTGGGGAATGTATTAACACCCTCACAATACCCGTCCTAAGACGGTACCTTTAATCAAATGAGTAAAATGAGTGTGGTTTATTAGAATGTTTATTTTTCCCAAAAAAACAAAAATGTAAGTAAAAAAAAGAAAATATTTTTTATTTTTTGGCCCGACAAGGATTGACCTTGCTCTTACATATTTTCATCCATGATGAAAAATCAAGGATTACGTAGTTCTGGACAAAAAATTGTGTTAGCACCAAGGCTAAGCATGTGATTTGATGAAGTCAATACATTGCTGAAGTTCTGATGGATTGGATCTGGACTATGTTAGATCAATGCCTAGCACGTGAGTTGATGAAGATTGCCTCATGAAGAATCTATTGGAACCAACGAGGACCAAAATTGTTCAAGTGAAGACTTTGTGCCAACATGAAGATGGTTGGGTGATTCGGTCTTGGTCCTTATTTGGGTCTGTGTGTTGGTGATTGGCTTAGTCCTTAATCATTCGTGGCATGGTTCATCATTCCTGAGGCGCTAAGAGATTCACAAATATTTTTATTAAAGCTAGTTTTAAGAAAAATAGTCCAAAATGATTTTTGCTAGAAAAGATTTTTCAATCAATTAAATTTCTAAAACAATCAATTGAATGTGACAGTTATTTCTGTTACTACTGGAATCTTTGACTGGGTCAACTAACGGTCAATTCAATCGATTGAATGGTTTGTTCAATTAATTGAACTGTGACAGCTAAGCTGTTTTAAAACTGATTTGGCTATTTAAAGGAATTGACACTATCATTTTAAGACATCTAAGATTTTCGAAAAGCATTCCTCAAGATTTTCTAAGTGAGATATAATACCCCTTTTGTGCGATCATCCTTCACAAAGCTTTTCAAAATAAGAAACCTCCAAGAACGTGAATCTTTAAGCATCTTTGAGTGAGGTTCTTGCAACTTTGGTTCTGGACCAAAGCCAAGTCTTTTACACCTAATCTTCATTCTCTATAATCTATTATGTGTAGAAGTACTGTGTGATCAATTGCTGATCTTGTTGTTTTGTAATTTGTTTGTTGTGTTTCAATTACTGGGTCTGTAATTGAGTTGGTGCAGTGGGTTTCTGCACTGGTCTCACATCTGCTGAGGGGTTCAGTAGAGGGTGGGTGCTGTGGGGAGCAGTGTTGCTTGCGGATTGCAAGTGTTGTGGTGTAGTGGGTTTCTACACAGGTTACACACTAGCTGAGTGGTTCAGTGAGGTGTGGGTTTACTGTTGGGAGCAGTTTGTAAGTTGCTGGGAGCAAGAGTTATAAACTGATCTTGTGATCTTTTTAGTGGAAATATTTGCTAGTTTACAAAGGACTGGACGTAGCCCTTGAGGAAGGGTGAACCAGGATAATTCTTTGTGTTCTTAATTTCCTCTTATCTCTTCTTGATCTTTTTATTATTTGCTTTCTTTCGATTAATAAACTGTTCACTGAATCTGTTTACATATATCTGAATCAACTGTGTTTCTGGGTTATTTCTAATCTACTGGATTGTGCTTAATCATCTTGAATCTGGATTAATACATTTCTATACTGAAAACTGTTTTCTGGGTTTATCTCTGATAATTTCCGCTGTGCACAATTGATTGTTTACTGGATAGTCCAGAATTACACAAGTTGATTGATTGGATTAAGAATTTTCATTCTCTATTTCAAGAACAAATCAGATTTGCGAAAAGATTTTGAAAGTTCAATTCACCCCCCTCTTGAACTCGGTCTAAACCTTATTTACAAATTGTTTGTTTGGTGTTTTAATATATATATTGGAAATTTTGTATTTTGTATTTTTATTATTTTTTAGATCCTTTAGCAAAAATTAAAAATAAAAACTAAATTGAATAAATATGAAATTTTAATACAATGATTCAAAAAAGGCATTTGGCCAAAGGTAATTGGAGGAAGCTTTCAAAAAAGGTTTTCGGAAGAGGCTTTCAGGACACTCGATTTTAGGTTAGGTCATTCAGTATTGGTTTTCTAAAGGCATTCGACTAAGGTTTTTAGGGAAAAGGCATTCGATATTGGGTTTAAGACAGTCGGTATTTGATTAGAAGCATTTGGTATTAGGTCAGGGTCATTTGGTATTGCATTAGAGACACTCAATTTAGGATTTAGGGAATTCAGTTTTGGTTCTATGGCATTCGGTTTTGGATTAGAGGCATTCAATGTTAGCTCTAAGGAATTCGATTTTGGATTAGAGGCAATCGGTTTTGGTTCTAAGGCATTTAGATTTGGATTAGAGGCATTCGGTTACTAAAGACATTTGGTTTTGGTTCTAAGGCATTCAGTTTTGGATTAGAGACATTCGGTTTTGGGCTGGAGACATTCGACATTAAGTTAGAGGCATTCAGTGTCAAGCTAGAGGCATTTAGTTTTGTATTTGAGGTATCGGTATCAAGCTAGAGGCCTTCAGTTTTGGGTTAGAGACATTCAATTTTGGGTTAGAGGTGTTTGGTTTTAGGTTAGAGGCATTCGATATTGGGTTAGAGGCATTCGATTTTGGGTTAGAGGCATTCGATTTTAGGTTAGAGATAATCGGTTTTGGTTTAGAGGCATTCGATTTTAGGCTAGAGGTGATGGAGAACGCCCCAGCAACATTAATCAAAGAATAAAGAGCCACAGGGAGAATTAAGAACTTTCCAAAAGATTGGGCCCATTTCAGCCTATTTGTGCTTTTAATCAGCTGCTCGGGCCCAAATGCAAACATGAAGAAATCTCTTTGGAGAAAATAGAGTATTAAGAAGAAGTCCTCTAATTGGTATAAATTGTTTAGAATAATTTAGAATAATTTGGGCTAAGTAAAATAAATTTGGGCCTTGTATTTTTTGGGCCATGTAGTGTAAGTTTGGGCCTTGAGGTCCATAAATAATGTTGGGCTTGATTAAGGAGTCCAAATAGCACAAGGAGCTCTCTCCTTGTGCCACTTGTCACTACCTTGTGAGAGCTTGGAGTGCAAGCAAGGTTTGAGAAGCTTGTCATAGAAACTAGGGTTAGAAGCTTGTCTTAGAAGCTAGGTTTAGATAGTTTCTCCCACAAGCTTCTTCCTCTCCTTGCTTCTATAAATAAGTGTGTAGACTCTTTGTAAAGTAAGCTTAATTACCTTAATGAAATGTTGTTGAATTTTCTGCACATTGATCAAATTTCACATTGAGTTTCTTCTCCAAGAAGCTAGAAGCTCTCTCTTGAAGGTTGGCCTAACCTCCTTAAAGGTTTTCATCACCTAATTCACCATAACCAGAACACTTCTACAACACATTTTTCTTCTCCACGGATCCTTTTCCATTATCCATTGCTTCCACATCAAGAGAAGCTCCGTCCATGACCTTTGTTACGATACAAAACGACTTCTACATGTTCTACATCCATTGGAGCGTGTTCAAGAAGCTAAAGCACCTTTGAGCCTCTCATCATTTGGTATTAAGAGCATAAGTCTACAAGAGATAAGTTCTTGATCTTTTTCCACTTATTTCAGCTGTTCCGTGTTGTTTCCATCAATTTTTGCATGTCTTCAATGTTTTCCACCGATTGAAAAGTGTTCTTGATGATTTTAAACAATTTAAAATACATCAATCTCCTTGAACTTTCCAAAAACACATTGTTTAGGTGTTTCTTGTGTGTGTCGCAAGCTATCTTTATTTTGCTTGAGTCTTTGTTGATTTTAATCGGTTGAAATTGATGATTTGTGTCCTAGCTTTCATTTTGATGATCATAGTATATGTCAAAGTCATGTATGGTTCTAAATTTTCATAAACTCCTTAGGCTTACACTTGTAGATTAGGTGTTTGTGCAAGAAAATTATGAGCAGAATGTGTTTGATGTATTGTGTCATAGAGTGTGCTTTTGTGTGTCTTTTAATTTTGCAATTTTTAGTTCTTTAGTTCACTATTAGATCATTAGTGAGTTTCTTCAAGTCATAATACTCCTATATGTCTTGTAGTTTGTTCTAAAACTCATTGGAATCCATATGTTTCATTTTCCAGAATTGTTGTTGTTTGATGAAGGTTACTGAAACTTGAGAAATTTACTAGAACAGAATACTATGTATTTGTGCATGAAAATTTGTATGAGGCTACCTTGATATGTTGTAAAGATACTCTGAAAAAAGCGCATTCTAATTCAATCTGTAAAAATAATGATAAATTGTAAAAGTCGAATGCTCGCTGCTAGTTAACCACTGATGATAGTGTAAAAACGCCTCTGTGTTTGATTTACTGGGAACAATTCCGTGACCTTTTGGACCTCAAATTTTGCATGACCTTAGCTTGATATGTTTGGAGTGTATGATAAAAATTTGGTGACCTAATTCTAAGTAATCGCACCGTGATAAATTTTGCAAACACTACTGCCAAAGAACTATTGAAATTGGAAAAACTGTATTACTCTGTTGGAATTTGCTCACTGTGTTGAATTTATTGCGAGTGCAATACTGGTCCATAATTTATGAAATTTGGAGTGGATGATCCTTATTGTGTTGTGAGTTTGTGATTAAATTTCGAGACAAAAGGAGAACTACACCGATTACCATAAATCACACACATATTGCTGCCACAAGTGAATTCTAGTTTTTATTTTGCTGTTTCTTAATCTACCCTAGAGTCATTCATAGATCATCTTTTTGAGTGCGGCATTTCTATTTTAAGCCTTAAACTCTCTTGTTTGTCACTTCTAATCACATTCCTTTGACTTTGTCGTTCTATAATCTCTTTAGTTGTTCTATTCAAATTAGCCTTTATTGCTTTATATTTTTGACCTCACAGTGAATTAGCACCTTGATGAAGCACTTGAGTTAAGTTGGAACCAACACATCAAGAAATGAATTTCCAAGCAATATTGGAGGATGAATCACAATGGAGATGCGGTCATGTTGTAGAAACGCTTCATTGATCAAAGTACACCAAAAAGGAGTGATACATTAGTGAGGCAAATTTACAAACAGATAGAGTGCATAATTTAAGAATTTTAATTTTTCAGCAAAATTGTCATTGTATCCAATTGAGTGTAATTGCAAAACTCGTTTTCAATAGTGAAATAGTTCAAAACATGTAGACGGTGAAGTGTGTCTAAGGTCCTTGGTGCCAAAGAACTTCACCTTAGGATTTGCCTAGATTTAAGTTTTCAAGCACTATTCTTACTTTCTTTTGATTCTTTCAATTGTGCAATCCGATTAGTTTTATTTTTCATTGAGTCGCCTTTGTTTGTGACTTAGTGGTCTCATTGTAAGAACGATTGGAAAGGTACATTGGGTCAGGCTCTGGCAAGGAAAGTCTTGGTACTTAAGCCGTCCTAGTGACGCACCTCACTTTCTTGGGAGACCCCCTAGTGTGCTAGACTAGTTTGTCTTATCTTGAGAGCACTTCTTCACAAAATTTAAGATGTCTCGTCATTCCCATCACCATAGTGGCAATGAGTCGCAATACATCATATTTGCGAAAAATTTTGGAAGAAATTTGGATTATGAAAATAAATACTGATGTACATTTTGCCATTATGGCGGAGGAAATGAAGACCTTAAAGAAGAAGGATCATAAGTATAAATCAAAAACTAGTTCATAAAAAAAAATGTTATTCTGATAGTGAGGATGAAAAACCAGAGTGGGATAGCATGAGAGCAACCGAACACTATCAGCCTAACCCTTATCACCACCACAAGAAAGAAAGAAAGCCCAAAGAAGCTAGAGTAGATCTCCCCTATTTCTATGGCACTAATGACATTGAAACATTCTTAGATTGGGAGATGAAAGTGGAACAATTATTTGAATGCTATAATGTGAGTGAAGAAAGAAAAATTCCCCTAGCTAGCTTCCAAGGACATGCCTTACATTGGCAGACTGCGTTAGTGAGGGACAGGATTCTTCATCATGAACCGACCATAGCCTATTGGAATGATCTTAAGAGTGTCCTCAGAAGAAGACATATTCCTTCCTATTATCATAGAGAACTCATGGAAAACTTCATAGGCTTAATCAGAATAACATGAGTATTGAAGAATACAGGTAGAAAATGGAATTGTATATGATGAGGGCGGGAATTAGAAAAGATGAAAGTGTAACTGTGGCTAGATTTTTGAGTGGATTGAGTCTTGAAATAAGAGATAAAGTAGAACTTCTCCCTTATAGGGATTTCCATGACTTGGTTCAAATTTGTATAAAAGTTGAACAACAAGTTTTGAGAAAAGGACCAAGTCAAAGTCCTTACTCTAACTACTATTCCAAGTCCGAGTATAAGAGAGAGGAAAAATCCTTAAAAGAAAAACCAAGAGAAAATCCCACCAAAGCCACAGTTCAAAAGAGTGGTAAAAGAAGAGAAGAACCTACATCCTCTAATCGATCTAGTGACATCAAATGCTTCAAGTTCTTGGGACAAGGTCATGTGAAATCCCAGTGTCCTTCCATGAGGACTATCTTGTTGAGAGGCCAAAACTTGTATATCAGTGAAGAAGAAATAATTGAGGAAAACACTAGTAAAGATTCTGAGTGTGAGAATTGTGAGGATGCTTACCCTTATTCTGGAGAACTCCTTCTGATGAGAAATTCTAATCCGCTAGGTACTACCCATAGAGAGAACATTTTCCAAACAAACTGTCAAATTTTTAACAAAAATTGTTCTCTCATTGTGAATAGTGGATCATGCTACAACTTTTGTAGTATCTGGTTGGTTAAATTATTGAAACTCAATACGGAAGTCCATCCACAACCTTATAAACTTTCTTGGATTCAAAAGGATGGAAATCTGATTGTGAGTCAACAAGTGAAAGTTAAGCTATCTATTGGACAATACTCTGAGAATGTTTTATGTGATTTAGTTCCCTTAGAAGCTTGTGATATTTTGTTAGGACGACCCTGGCAATTTGAACATAACATCATTTACCACAGTCGTACTAACAAAATCACTTTCATTCATCTGAATAATAAGTTTGTGATCAGCTCTTTATCACCTTCTCAAATGGTAGAAGACCAATTACAAACAGAAGAGAGAATAGAAAATTGTCTAGCTCAATTAGGACAAGGACTTCAAGGTATGGAGCTTAGACATGAAAAATTAGATAGAAAGATTGAAGGAGAAATAGAAAGCGAAAGAAAAAAGAGGAAAGAACATGAAAGAAAAGAAAAACCCTTGGCCAAAACTGAACCAAACATTGAATTCTCTCCAACAGAAATATCTTGTGAGAAGTTTATTGAAGAGAAACTTCTATTTAGGATTGAATCTGACATTGACATAAACTCCTCTTTCATAGAAAGAACTTGTGAGGAATTTCCCAGAGAAAAATTGGATATTCAAAAGATTAGGTTACCTCATAGGCAGAAAATCATGAAAATATAAATAAAAATAAAAGTGTTAGTTGGGTCAGATATTTGTGTCCATCATTTGGTAAGGAGTATCTTGACCGTTGGAGTTTGTTCCTTGGAAATTTTATTTTCATTCTTAAATGTTTTGTACATATGCCAGTTTTACTATTTTCATGTTTTTACATAATTATGTTTGACCCGAGAAGGTAGTAAGAATAAACAAATAATAATAAAGCTTTTGTCTATAACACATTGCAAGATCTGAGGACAGATCCCTTTCAAAAGGGAGGGGATGATGGAGAACACACCAACAACATTAATCAAAGAATTAAGAGGACAAAGAGTCAGAGGGAGAATTAAGAGCTTTTCAGAAGATTGGATCCATCTCAACCTATTTAGGCTTTTAATCAATTGCTCGGGCAAATGCAAACATGAAGAAATCCCTTTGGAGAAAATAGAGTATTAAGGAGAAGTCCCCTAATTGGTATAAATTGTTTAGAATAGTCTAGAATAACTTGGGTCTTGTATTTGAGCCAAGTAGAATAAATTTGGGCCTTGTATTTTTTGGGCCATGTAGTGTAAGTTTGGGCCTTGAGGTCCATAAATAATGTTGGGCTTGATCAAGGAGTCCAAGTAGCACTAGGAGTTCTCTCCTTGTGCCACTTGTCACCACCTTGTGAGAGCCTTTGAGTGCAAGCTAGGTTTGGGAAGCTTGTCATAGAAGCTAGGGTTAAAAGCTTGTCTTAGAAGCTAGGTTTAGATAGCTTCTCCTACAAGCTTCTTCCGCTCTTTACTTCTATAAATAAGTGTGTGGACTCTTTGTAAAGTAAGCTTGATTATCTTAATGAAATGCTGCTGAATTTTCTGCACGTTGATCAAGTTTCACATTGAGTTTCTTCTCCAAGAAGCTAGAAGCTCTCTCTTGAAGGTTGGCCTAACCTCTCTAAAGGTTTTCATCACCTAATTCACCATAATCACAACACTTCTACAACATATTTTCCTTCTCCATGGATCCTCTTCCATTATCCATTGATTCCGCATCAAGGATACTCCTTCCATGACCTTTGTTCAGTGCAAAACGGCTTCTACATGTTCTACATCCATTGGAGCATGTTCAAGAAGCTAAAGCACCTAGGAGCCTCTATATCAAGAGGCATTTGGTTTTGGGGCGCTCATATATGCAGTAATAACCACTACGAAAGCACTAGCAGTAACATTGTTTGACTCATGAAAGCGATAGAGAAACAGGACAATCACATGACTTGGGAGTTAAATTTAGGTGTAAACCAAAAATACTAGTCTAGACCAAACAATAAATATTCCCTTCTTTTTCTAGTTTAATATTTCAATTATCCATTGGAGTACAAAATGTATCATTTAGGATTTTTACAATATTATTATGACATGGATTATGGATACCAAAATTATAAGAAGGTAACCATGGATGAAAATAATTTTGAAATTGAAAATAAAATTTATAAGATCTAACAACAGAATGTGAAAACAATGCAAAGATCTAAAAGAAAAATCAAACATTACCTTTGTGATGATGAAGTTAAATTGTGTTTTCTTATTATTCTTCTTTTCCTCCAAATTTCACGTAGAAGAATTTGACGTCTATCCTTAGTCCTCTCCTTTTTTATCTTTTTCTCCTTCTTTTGGTTCTCACTTTTTTGTGCATTCCTCCCCTTTTCATCGTAGACACAGTGGTCTATATAAAATGAATTCCTTTCCGTTTTTTCTCTTATGACTGTTTATTCGTATATTAACCTTAAATCAATTTTTAAAACTGAATGCTACATGGTTGGAATGGATTCTGCTCTGTGTTTCCAATCAACTTTAATTCATTCTGAGTTACTTTCAAATCAACTTATTTTCAACTATTTTCAAAAATAGAGTGATAAATTCAAATTAATTTGTTTCCAATTAATTCCAAAAATGGAACAGTGAATTGCTCAAAAACAAAAGAATGGATTATTTTCAATTATTTTTAAAATCAAGACGTATAACTTAAATTAATTAACTTCCATTTATTTCAAAAAAATCCAGCGGATTGTTTCCAATTATTTTCAAAATCAGAACGGTAAACTCAAATCAATTTGTTTCCAATTATTTCAAAAAATAGAACAATGGATTATTTCCAATTATTTTCAAAATCAGAACAATAAACTTAAATCAATTTATTTCCAAAGACAGAACAATGAATTATTTCCAGTTATTTTCAAAATTAGAACAGTAAACTCAAAGAAATTTGTTTCCAATTATTTCCAAAAATATAACAGTGAATTATTTCAAGTTATTTACAAAATCATAATGGTAAACTCAAATCAATTTATTTCCAATTATTTCCAAATACAAAACAGTGAATTGTTTCGAGCTATTTTCGAAATCAAAATGGTAAACTTAAATCAATTTGTTTCTAGTTATTTAAAAAAAAATAGAACAGTGAATTATCTCAAATAAGAAAAAGGAAGAAACCGAAAAGCACCATCACGAACATGGATGAGTACGTGAGAGGGATGGGTGAAGGGTAAAGGATTTGTGTAATGAGTACATATTACTTTTCTCCGAAACCTTGTTGTGTTGGACTTTAATAACAAAGAACATCAATTTTTCTTTTTATATATTTTTTTATTTTTTTAAATTATTATTTTCTTATTTATTTATCTTGTTTAATTTTTCTATTATTTATAAAAATTTGTTTTTTTATTCATAAAAGTGAAATGGGACAAAACTTTTTAATAAAAATGATAAAGCCAATGACTATAGAAAAAGGATAAAAACCTAAACCATATTTCTTTGCATGTTTTTATAAAAAATTATATTTTCTACATTTTTTAAACAAAAGAACAATAAATTCCAAACTTAAATTAAATGGATGAATTTTTTTATTTTTTATTTATTTATAAAAAAAAACTAAAGAAATAATTTTATTTGTTTGGTCAAAATTGGTTGTTGATACATCTAAACTTGTTAATCTATATGATTTGGTCACAACTGATTTTTTTTCATACCATGACGTAGTCATATGAACCTCCTTCGACTCTCACCACATAGTAATTTTCATCTATATGATTCCAATCTACTAGTAGAGTCAAGATACATTCTTCTACAACAATGCACATCTTAATCAATTTCAACATGGGTATCTCATTTCCTAAAGATACTATGTCTCGATCGCACACCACATCATTCAGAAACATTGATACTATATCATACAATACATAAACATTCATTCAATTTGTACTTAATAAAATAAGTAATTACAATATCTATTAAAAATATTCAAAGTAGCTTCCCTTACCTGAATTAACAAAGAGTTCCAAAAACCTAGGGATCTCAGAGATAGCCTAACTCTTGCTCTACTCAAAGTCAAGAATCTATGGGTGACATTTGATCATTAGTTTGATAAGGAAGGAAAGCGACGTTTTAGAGAGAAGGCAGAGAAAAGTGTTAAGAATCCTAAAGGATTCAGTATTTGATGAAGTCAAGCAATTAGACAAAGGAAAAACAAAGCATGGAAGTTGAAGATGAATACTTAGGCTTTGTCTTAATGGGTGTGAGTGAGTGTGATTGAAGGTGAAGGTGAACCTAAGCACAGCTGACAAGAAAATCACTGGCATAGTTGAAACATACTTAAAACAAAGTAATAAAACTGAGCAAAAAGGTTTTTGAGATGAATCATTTGAAATTCAGTTTTTAACATAAAATAAATCGATTCTATTTTTGCAAAATCGACTTATTCACGCTAAGCACATAATTATGTTAACTGTTTTTGTGAAAAACGGTTTGGGTATTTTATATTTTAAATAGCTGGGCTTTTAAGAGCAAATTGTGAAGAATATAGAGAAGAAACATGCGAACAAGATTGAAAAGAATTCTATGAGAAACAAAGTTGTTTGGTTTTTCAAAGTTTGAAGAAGTGTTCTTGAATAATCAAAAGTCTTGAATCTGTACTATGCCATTGGTGTTCTTCGAGGCATTGCGTAGGATCTCCTTCACTGAAAATCAAGGGTTTCTACTACTCAATTCTTGAACCTGTGTGATTCAAGTGTTGTGTTTTGGTTTGTATAATTGTAGTCTTTGACTCAAATTGTGTATTGGTGATGCTACAGGGTTTAGCATTGGTTTATTCTGAATATTTGGAGCTGCAAGGTGGTAATGTAGGTATTCAAAGGTGATTTGTGATCATGTAAGGTGCAAGAATTGTTCTTGATTGTAAGTGTGTACAATTGAGTGTTGATAGTGAAATTGTTCTTACTAGGGTTGCAAGAAAGACTGGATGTAGCCCTTGAGGAAGGGTGAACCGGTATAATTGACTTGTGTATTTCTCTTTACCCTTCTCTTTACGTTTTACTCTGTTCTACATCATTCATTCATTCATTATACACAGCTATATTCGTGAATTGTAGTTCTATGATTCTGCATTTGATAAACTAGTGGCTTATTGTATAATCAAGGTGCTTTTATAAAGGTTTTCAAACTGGAAAATTGTTCTAATTAAAGTGCTTATTTCAATTCTGGTTTTTCAGATTTTACCAAACTGTTTTTATCAAAATTGTCTCAGTTGATTTCTTGATTCATAGATCTGTTATATTGCACTTACATAACATTTCTGTTTTGAGTCTTTTGGTCATAATCCTTGCCAAATTTACATGTGATTCTTGCTGACTAATCACTTTGTCAATCTTGTGATCTTGGGTCACAAGTCTAAACATAGAAAAATAGTGACAAGGTAAGAAGTCCCACACGATTTTTACAACTCTTCAATGTAAGGAAAAGGAGATATGTATATTGCTATTTATTTCCAAGCTTCCAATGAGGTACCCCTAAGCCTCACAATTTTCTAATTATTTAACATTTTTATTTATTTCTTTTCAAGTTCAATACTAATCTTTATACTAATTTTAAATTATAATATCATTGCATTTTGTGTGGTGACTTCCGATTTTAATTTCCACACATGATCATGTTGTGCCTTATTGGAATACCTGTGGCTCGAGGATTAGATCCTTGAGGATTAAATGGGTAGACATGGTATATTGTTTGGTTGAAGGATGATATCATGATTGCTTATTTAGCCTGACTATTAACTACAATTGTTATTCCTATGTTATTTATAATTTTTCTCATGGTGATCTATTTAATAAAAAATGATATTTCTAAATTATCTTAAATGTTTATAATTTATTATTTTCTATTATTTTAAAATAAGATTACTTTAAAACATATATATATATATATATATATATATATATATATATATATATATATATCTCTTTTTTTTTATTTCCTTTGTTAATCTTGATTCTTTAATTTAAGAAAGCAATGGATGCCCCTAATTTTCCTCATTCATTCACTGCTGACATCTCTGCATATTTCTCTTGAAATGGATGAAGTACCAACATGGTGGAAAACTCTGTATCATTTAGAGGGATAGCTCATTCAACCATGACCTTCACCTAGAGTCCGAAAATTCCCTTAGTATTGGATGGTCCAGTAGTCATTATTTTTTTCTTACTGCCAACAGCCTATAATAATCCCTTGAACAATATTTTTTCTCCCGTACTGTAATATGTGAAGTTTGTATCAAAAGTTTAATGTATATTAAGTAGGAAAGATGTATAGTTTAATGTAGTACTATAGTAATGTAATATATAATATTATAAAATCTTACTCGATATAATATAGATTTATGTTTTATTGAGAATGCATAGACGCACTAATATTGTTGTCTACATTTCTAATCCTCATTGAAATCATTATCCGAGTGGTGATAGACTATTCTCGATCATATTCTTACACAAACAATTAAACTAATGTATATAAATTTAATTGATTTTAAATCTATATGATACACTTATTGTTAAATCCAATTTTAAGTTTTCCAAAACCACTCTTAGAATGTAAAATGTAATATTCTAGAATTTGTAATTATATAATTATTTTTGTTACATTTTTTTTACTATAAATAAAATATAAATTTGTAGACAAATAAAAAGTAAAGTAAAATAAATTGGCAATTCAGTCACTCAACACTTAGCTTCTCGACCTCTTGGTTTCTCAACACTCGGCCTCTCAACCACTCGACATCCAACCATCTCGGTCTCGACCATTCATCTCAGCACCTTCGATAAAAGAAAAAAAAATTATATATATATATATATATATATATTATCATATATATAAGGTGCTCGGAATTTATTATATATATAATTTACGATTATTACCTTATAAAATAGAATTTGAAATAAAATTATATATACATATATAAAATACCAAATTAAAGTTTCATGTCTCAATTGTAGAACATTTTCTCCCCTCATCATTTGAAGGTATTATATATTTCTTTATCTTCCATTATATCTTAAGCTATTTATATAGCAATTATTGGTTCAGGAAATAGAATCTTCAAGGAAAGATGACCAAATCTTGCAAAAATCTGTAAGGAAAGTTAGATTCATCAAATCTCACACAACACAAACAATCTACTAATATTTGATCAATGTGTGGTATGTGTTGATTAGAGATAGTATGTTCCAATTGTTAATCTCACACCAAAGCAAAAACAAAATAAACATAAAATTTTTGCTCCCCCTTTGAATTCATCAAATTAGGAAATAACATAAAGCAACACGTGAAAATTTTCAGTTATAAGAATAAAACATCAAGTGAAAAATGGATAATAAAATGATCAAAAGGCTTGCAAATGATCCTAATGTTCGTCAGGAAAATGGAATTCAACCAATTGTTCCTAAATGCTCTTAATCTGATTGTCTAAATGTTGAAACCTTGTTGTGCAAAAATCATGATGATCCCTCTTATCAGGTGCCATTAAATCCATTCTAGCAAGCAACGTCTATTCATACTAGGATAGAGGTGTACCACAATCTACATGAGGTACATAGGGTATGATATTAGTGATGATGTGATTATCAGCATTCATGTTACTTGGAAAAGCTTCACCAGGTGTAGCAAATGCTCATCATCATCCTTGGAGGTCCAGTGGTTATCATCCTTGGAGTGACACTGGTGATTTTGTTAGTTTCTTTTAGTTCTCCTTCTAGATTAACTCCAAAATGATATATAAACTGGGACACCAGAACAACATAAGGAAAATGGTAATATGGAAGGTGCTTGGACTTTAGCATATGATCCTCGATGACATATATCCAGTTAACCTCAATTTTTTAGTACATCTGAACCATATCACCTTCATTGAATAAAGCATGATTACTGCCCCTAGGTGTATATGCCATGCAATGTTGAAAGTTAGAAATCACTCTTCTAATTTAAGTCTGCTAACATGAAAACCTTCAATGGCTATAGTAGGCTTTTTTTATACAACTCTTGGAGTATTGTACCTTGTTGAATTTTTCAGCAATGTCAACACTCAATTTCATTTAGGTAAATAAAATTTGTCTCTAATAATAATTAAAATAATATGTGTTTGACGCCTTAGTTCCTTGCACCAAGGTTTCGATACCCTGTTTCTTCTACATATCAAGGTTTCAACACCTTGTTTCTTACATCAAGGTTTCGACACCTTGCTTCTTCTTCATATCAAGGTTTCAGCACCTTGTTTCTTACACCAAGGTTTCAATACCTTGTCTCTTCTGCATATCAAGGTTTTGACACATAGTTTCTTCTGCATTCCAAGATTTTGACTTCTTATTTGTTATGTATATCAAGGTTTTGGCACCTTGTTCCTTGCACCAAGTTTTCGTCACATTGTTTCTTTTATACATCGATGTTTCAACACCTCTTTCCCTTGATCCCAATGTTCTAACACCTTTAAATTTTTATTTTCCACAATTTGAGTGAAATTGATATTTCTATCTTTACTTATTTTTTATTATGATAGTACAAAATTTTTAAATTTTCATATTATCTAGTAAAACTTAAGTGGAGAAGAATAGTTATCAACACTTAATTTCGTTCGGATTTTTTTAATCAAAAATAAAATACAACTTCCTTTTTTTAGCTTTGTAATATTTTAAAAAACAATTTTTTATATTTTTATATTTTTTATTTTGTTATATATTTATTTTATATTATTTAAAAATCAAATAAAAATTAAAAAATGTTTTCAAAATTAATTTAAAAAATAAAAAAATGAAAATTTTTTAATCAATAAAACGAGAAAACTAGAAAACTAAAAAAATTGCTTTTTAAAAATATTACAAAAATAAAAAAAAAAGTGATATTTTCTTTTTGATTAAAGAATTCTGATGTTTAAAAATATCCACATGACGTTTTTTTACCTTTAATTTTCGTTTTAAAGAAAAAAAAATGATTTTTCTTGAGCCCAGCCCATTAGATCTTCTTTAACATCTTTCTTTTTTAACGTGGCTAGGAGAAAAAAGGAAAATGCCAATACAAAAGATCTTCTTTAACATTTTTCTTTTTTAACGTGGCTAGGAGAAAAAAAGGAAAATGTGAATACAAAAGTTAAGATGAAAAGCATGTAGCAAAAGAGAATAGCATAATCAGATAGCGACAACTGTGGGCATGGCAAAAAAAGTGGCAGAATAATAAAAGCAAAATAAAAGGAAAAGTTATACATAAAAGTAAAAGAAAGAGAAAGTAAAAGAATAAAGTTGTTAATAGTTTTGTATTACCTTTTGGTAAAGATTCAAGTTCCTACCAAGTGTCAACAAGTGTTTTTTACACAAGAGAATGAAGAAAAGAGGTTGCTCAAGTAAAAGTTTTATTTTTCAAATATTTTTTAACAGGTTTATCATAGGAGACACTATGCCTGAAACTTAATTCTTTGTCTTTCTCTATTTTAGGTTGTAGAGAGAGATTTTAACCTTTTTCTCATTTTCTTTTTAATTTTATTTTCATTTTATTTAGTCTTATCTCATTTGTTAAGGTGTGAGTGGACACAATATTATCTTTTTTTTTTTTAAGATCTCATATTAACTAGAGATAAGACAAATTCATAGTATATAAGTAAATGGAAACCTCATCTTACAAGACAATTTTGTAAAGTTGAGTTAAACCTAAAGTCTACTTCTTAAAATGATATCTAAGTTTGTCCTAATGAGGTTTGATAGACTTATCATACCACCCACATTCAAACCACTATTGGACTAAATATCTAATCCATACATAAGTTGGGAAGCCTCGGCGTGACTAGATTGCATTGGAGATCCCACATCGACTAGATATAAGGTCAATTTGTAGTATATAAGTGAGCACAAACCTCACCTTACAAGTTGGTTTTGTAAGGTTGAGTTAGGTTTAAATTTTACTTCTTATGACTTTTCTTTATAAATGAAACCTATTTCATTGGTGAGACCGTCACGAATAGATTGATGATCATATTGTCATGACCTACCAAATAAGATATGTCCTCCCTCTTATATTTTTGCTTATATTTTTCTTTCTCTTTTTTCTTTTTCTTTTTCTTTTTTTTTTCTTTTGACCTCTCGTACTTAGTGTTAATTTGGAGGGTTAACCCTCCCTCTTAAAGTCCCTCTTAGCTTTTGAAGTTGTAGGGTAGTCCATCGTAGTGGTAGGTCTTCTCTTGATTTGTTGTCCCACCCTCACACAAAGTTGAATTAACTCACCTAGATCTCTATAAGGTAAAAGTTCAATTTCATCCCTAATTTATAGGTTGAGACCACTTTGGAACCTAACAATGGTAGTTTTTTGCCTATTCCCTTATCCCAACTCTCGTCATGAGCAACTCTATTTGTTGCTTATACTCCACAATACTCATATTTTTTTGGTTGGATTCTTTGGAGTTTGTCCATCAACTCCCTCTCATTATATAAGAGCATATGTCTCCTACTTAAGTCACTCCTAAGCTCATTCCAATATCTAATTGGAGGCTCATGTTGAATTCTCTTCTCTCTTTCCATGGAAGTCTCATGGATACTTTTCTATCCTCGTGAATTTGGTGTAAAGTAAAATATTGTTCTACCTTCATCTCCCAATATAAATAATCTTCTACATTATCTTTTCCAAAGAAAGAAAGACTACAATTAAATGTAATTTAAAGGCTAGCACACAAAAAAGAAATTCATGATTAAAAGTTCTAGAATTTATTAACAAAATGAAATAAAATGCAAGTTGAATTTAAGAACACAAATGCAACATAAATTGGAAATTTAGTTTATATATAGTCTAAAATGTTTGTTATTGGACATGAATTTAATCCAAAAGATTAACTAAGTGTGAAAGTTCGCATAAAAAACATTGCATTGTATTAGTTGCTTTTTTTCTTTTGCCATTTAGTATGTATGAGGCTCAGCCTTTCCACTTTTTTTCTTGTTTTATTTGTTTTTCTTTTCTTTCCTTTCCTTTGCTTTCTTTATTTACCTTTTTAGACTATGCCTTCTAATTTTGACATTTGAAGAGGAACTCAATGATTTTACTAATTCAATTTCGAATTGAACAAACAATTGTGTTCATCATGTTCTAATAAGTAGATTCAATCAAGAACACAAAAAAAAAGGATCATATGTCTCAGTCAACACAAAACAATTAGGATTCTAACTTTAAAAATTTGCTAATGGTTTTGTAACAAACATGAACTCAAATACATGAAACAAAGATAATTGGTGCTAAATCTTTTTTATATGTAAGTAAAATGACCAAGAATTTTAGAACAACTTAGAAGAATGTTGAACATATAAAAGAAATAAACATGACTCTAAATATAACTTTTAAGATTCCAAAATCAAAATCACAAGCTCCTAAGAACAATACAAGAACAAGGAAGAATAATTATGAACAACAAAAAAGTTAAAGAAATAGACACGACCAAAGTTCTTGATATTAAATGATGAAGAAGAATAGAAACAATTTCCATGAAGGAACATGAACTTCTTGATCTCTCCGTCACCATAACTAGAACCAGATTTTCTTACCAATAAGACAATTTCTATATGCACATAAGCAAACCCCCTCCATTATTGCTGTAAATATCAAACATTTGAGACATTGATAGACTCTTGATCGTTTGCAGCAAAATATGCATGAAGTTGTCTTCATGTATGTCTCGATAAAGCTTCTTATCAAAGTGTATAAAAAGATATATGGAATTGTTGGGAGAATCCGAGGGGGCATAACCGGAAAGATCTCATAAGAATGAGAAATGGACCCAACATACAAGGGAATGACACCGTCAACCCAAAACCTTAAGGTAGTAGGTTTAGACTCACACTTGGATACCCAACAATCTCCCACTCAAGTGAGAGTCCCTCTTCTACACTCCTCATCTCATATGAGCCGGTCACTGTCATGTCGACAACGGCGGCACGAACCTTCAGTTCTGATACCACTTGTTGGGAGAATTCGAGAGGGCATAACCGAGGAGATCTCATAAAAATGAGAAATGGACCCAACATACAAGGTTTATGCGTCTTCTTTCTTAATATTGCTTAACTTTCTCATTTTTATCCAATGTGAGACTTAGACTCACACTTGGATACCCAACATGAATTTCATAGCCTCTAATAGCTAGTGCCTAGTACAAAGTGGAAGCATGCCTCTCTTACTATACCACCCACGCTACACCAATATTCTTGCGGAAAAGGCAAGTTTGAGTGTCTAATGAGTTGGTCCAAAGCAAAACTTGTTCAAGGAAAATTTCACATCTCGTGATGGTTTTTGGTGGAGCTTATGAACATGTTTGTTTGACAATTAAGCAAACGTCATACATTTTAATAAGGTAATGGTAATCAGTGTTCCAAAAACATTGGTAAAATGTAAAGGATAAGTTTAGTAAGGAGAAGAAATAAAAAGAAAATATGAATGGATGATAAAAAAAAAAAAAAAAAAATAAATATGAAAGAAAAAAAAAAAAAAAAAAGTATTATCTATGATGATGATTTAATTTGGGTGTACATCCTAATCACGTTTAAACTTCCAACTTCCATTTGTTGAACGTCTATAAACCAAACATATGTTGATTATCTTCCTTGTTTTTTCCATTTCAAGATATTGATTATTAACTCTCTTTTATCGAAATAATTAGCGTTCCACTTGACTCAAAACAAATCTAAACAATTTAACTCTTGAAAAGTTAAATATTACTAGTTTACTTAAAATTACGGATGGCAAATAAATTTATTTACATGGGTATGATTTGAATTTATGTTTACATGAGTATGGTTTGAATTTATCTTAATTTTGACTAAAATTCTTACACTATTTGGGTATTGGTATAGTTATTGGTAATGCCTAATTTTTTAAATTAGATATTGGATGGGTACATACCCATCTCATTTTCATTCTCATACCTAACTTCGTTAAATTATTATAAATCTTAGTTTATTAGATAACGTAAAAAAACTTATTTTTAATTTTTTTTCTTTGATCATTTATTTTATTTCATTTGATAAACTTTTCTTTTGTTACTCAAGTATTCAATATCTCTTTCTATTGTGCGACTCATTTAGTATTTACCAAATTCACTTATCTCCAAGTTATTTTCTTTCTCATCACACCTCAAATACCCCCATATGCGATTTTCTTAAAACATGTATAGCATTTCTAGAGATGTAAACTCAATTTTATTAATTAAATCATTTCTAGGATACTCATATGATCAATTTTGCTTCTTTTTAGTATTTTTATTTTTTATTTATTTTTGTTACTCGAAAATGTTTGATTATCAATTTAGGGTCTATGGTAAACCCTTAATTTATTAGGTAATTTAAAAAACATATCTTCTTTTTTTTAGTTCTTAATTCTTCTTTCATTAAATAATTTTTTCATTATTTCTTTCAACATTCAACTCATTTGATATTCAATAAGTTTACTCAAATCCTTAATGTATTTTTCCTCTTAATATTTTGCAAAATAATATATATTGTAGTTGTCATGAAATTTCAATTATTAGCATTATGTTTTCTTTATAAAAACTATTTAATTAACATTTCAAATAATGTCAAAGTATGTATACATACTAGTATAGATTTACCTACTAGTCGACACGACTGAAAATGAAAAACAAATTTTATATCCAAGATGTATGAGTATAATTTTTTATTTTGAAAATAAGGATGATACCTCAAGAAAAAAATGAGTATAGTCAAACTTACTTTCACCCTATTCTATTCCTACTTAAAGTATGTATTTTAATTTACATAAAATACATATTTTAACTTTGGTCCTTAGTAAAAAAAAAATTGTGTTTAGCCTCTATAAAATTAAAAACCACTCATTTTATCTCTAGTATTATGTGACATTATTAACCATTTGCTTGTAAAAGAAATTTAATTAACAAATCATATATATATATATATATATATATATATATATATTGATATAATATTAATGTGTACCAAGCTCTTACTATATGTAAAATATGTTATTTCTTTGTCCAATAATCAATATTAGGATCTAAAATAAGTATTTTAAAATTAATGAAAATCAAAACAAAATATTTTAAAGGAATTAAAAACAAAACTTGACACATTTTAAAATGACTAAAAGTAATTATTTTACATTTTACAATAAATAAATAACTTTATATAACTCAATGAAAATTAATTCGTTCTACAAAACAAAAAATATATTTTAACCAAATTTTTTAAAGATTAGAAAATAGGTAAACATCAGAAAGAGTAAAAGTATAACTACATATCTCCCAAAAAGGAAGTTAAGGGTGAGTTTGGTCGAGGGTGGATAAATATGGATAAAGAAAAATAAATAATATTGGTATTTAGGGTAAAAGAGAAATGAAAGAAAAAATTAAAAAAAAATTGCGACTCTTATTTTACTATTTTCAAACAGCTTTTTTCTTGTTGCTAATTCTCTCCCTCCATTTCTTATTTTTATTCAACCAAATGATTCTAGTTTTTATTTTATTTGTTTTCATTTTAACTTTACTTATTTTTCTAATTTTTTTAATGCATATTATTTCATAGAAAAAGTCTTAATAAAGGCTCATCCGCAAGGATAATGATTAGAAAAATCTAAAAAGAGTGAAACTCAGTTGAACTCGACACAGTAAAGTTCTTATCAATTTGGACCATTGATTTATCAGTGGTATAGTTAATTTTTCTTTTTGGATCATGTAATGGGCCTTCATAGTTTTCATTTAGATTTTGTATTTTAGGCTCACGGTAGGAGCAAAAATAATACACAGAGTCATATAGGACTGATTCTTCTTGCACCTCCACAGTGACTTCCTGCACCTCCATAATTTTAACATATTTCCATTTTAACCTTGAGAAAATGACGAAAATAACCCTCATTAATGGTAAGTGCGATTCATTTTTTTCCCACTTTGCGGGTTGCACAAACCCGCAATACAAATTTTTTTTAATACATTGTGCGTTCTACAATCCGCAATACAAAATTTTTTTAAATACATTGCGGGTTATACAACCCGCAATACAAATTTTTTTTTTAATACATTGTGGGTTCTACAACCCGCAATACAAAATTTTTTTTAAATACATTGCGGATTGTATAACCCGCAATACAAAATTTTTTTTAGATGCATTGTGGGTTGTACAACCCGCAAAAATTGTATTGGAGATTGTATAACTCACTGTTGTGGTGTAGTGGTGGTTATCATGTTGTTACACCTAAAGGTTCCAAGTTCAATCTTGGGCAGCAACACAAGTTTATATAATGTGATAACCACCACAACAGCAGATAATACAAAACTTTTTTTAGATGCATTAACCCGAGTTTGGTCTAATCTCTTTTCTCTTCCTCTCTATTTCTAAATCATTACCTTTGAAGAGTTAGTCTAACCTCTTTTCTCTTCCTTTCCATTTCTAGATCATTTTCCTCCATTGAAACACTTTGTCTTCCATGCTTAAAGCTACTTCATTCCAACGCCAATTCTCCACCCATTCACCATTACAAGTTTCACCCAGCTATAGCCATGGAGGTTCATCGAGGTTCATCATTGTCCCCCAAATTGAAAAGAAAAAATAAATAAAGTTCAATACATTTACTTAGTAGAGTTAAAAGATTTTTTAGAAGTAAAATGATTTGATGGAGAAAATAATTATGGAAATAATACTCTTTATCCTTCAACAAAACCTATGACTGGTTGAGTGATTAATAAAATATTAATTCAATTAAATTTCTGGAATGACGGCCTTACGATATATGATCGATTATTATAATTTTATAGCCAATTAAATAATGGTTTGACTTACATTGCTTTTTTTTTTTTTATTTGGTCCGTCAGATGAATGGCAATAAGTATATTTTAAAGGTAAAATGATGCACACTAATGTTCGTCGTTCGCATCCTTATTAAACTCGAAAAACCAATCACTGAATGCTCAATGATTGTCTTGTATATATCAAATACTCTGTAAAGGATTAAGCAATTTTGCATGGCAAGGCTAACGTTTCCTTCTTGTCCACTTTTCCAACCGTAACAATTGCAATTTTTTCATATCAAAACAGAAGTCCTTAAAAATTACCGACATTTTCTTATATGTAAAACACAAGGTATTGGATTCTATGACCAATTTAGGCATAAAATATATTCAGTATTTAAGCATCATATCAGAAAATAATCAGTTCTTGCTTTTTCTTTATTGTTCTTAGTCCAAGAATTGGAAATTTTTTTTACTAAAACTTGTTAAAAAATACAGAACAATGAGAATCTCACTTTTATTTAAAAACCACCTATATGATTTTATAGTTTTTTAAAAATTTTAACCATATAAGAAAAAACATGTCAAAATGTGTAGTACTACCACTCCAAAAACTAATCAAACTTCAACAAAGTCCAATTTTCATCTACTGACCTCAACTCACAACAAGGTTTAAAAACCTTTCACAACTAAAACAATGAATCAAACAAGGAAAAAGGGTATAACACCCTGCAATTACATTATGTGAAACCACAGTTAAAAGGGACAATTATTAATTGAATGGCCAACACTAAAAACTGGTTTTAAGATTGATCAATCCCTTAACAAAATGCTCTCAGAGTTGAATTATTAAACCATGGCGTATACCTACTACTCTAAACAAAACAACAAAGCCGCCACCACTGCCGGCAATGATACAACAATGGTTCTGAGATTGCAAAATTTGATTTGGTTCTTAAAGGAATATCCAGTTACCTAGCAGACACATATGTGATGTTCAATTACTGGTTGGCAAATTTGATTCCCTTCTCAATTGATGACTTGAGTTCACCCTTAAGGCTCTCTAGGCCTTGTTGCTCAAAATCAGAGAGAGGTCCCAACCCCAGAACTTCCTCCACACCATTCTTTCCAAGCCTCACCTGCAACACATTTTTATCATGCTGTCAATAGCAATAGGCAGCAAACCAACATGGATAAAAGTTATGTTTTGAAAACCAGATTAACCATTGAACCGGTCAAGGCACCGGACCGGTCACTAAATCGGACAAAACACCAGTTCACTCATCGGTTGTTGACTCGAACCATGGTTGAACAGGTGTAAATGTTAAATTAATAATAATAGAAACTAAAAATACCATTATAAAAATTTTTAACATTCAAAATATACACAATCAAATAAATCATAATATTTAGGTTTAATGTTCTATTTTTTTTAAACATAACAAAATACTTAACATTCTTTATTTATTTAAGGAAAAAAGGTAAAAAATAACACTTCCAAACCTTTTCTGTTTTAATTTGTTGACCAACATTGAACTAGTTTTTCCAGCTTTTGACCAGTTCAATTGGAGACATTCTATGACTGGAGACAAATTAACCAGTCTAACAATAGAGGTTAAAAGCAAGTAGGTCATATGCATGGTGAATATATATGAATTTTAGGGACTGTTTGGTTTGAGGAAACAATCTGTTCACACTTACATTTATAAAATGTCACCTTATTTTTACTTGTTGTATGTTTTGTTTCACTAATTCTACACAAAGATATGTAGTTTTCTAAAATCAAACAGCCTCCTCTTTAAGCACAGAGAGAAGTAAAATTTGAAACACACAATAAAATGGTTGCAGTTCAGTGACCTTGGAAGCAAAGAAAGGAAGTTCAGTGACAGTGGATTGCACAAATGAGCACTCAACAACATCTGGGACACCGTTGAGGCCCTTGAGACAAGCATCAGCGAATAGGGCACCAGCATAGCTGCAAGGAACATAATAAATTAAAAATGCAAGATTAGATATTACATCAATAAATGACAAATTCTACGGTTGGACCATACTCTTGCATTAGTATCAATCATCTTCTCTGAATAAACTGACTATAAAGATTAATAATTAGTTAATGCCAGACTTACGCCATTGACAAAGTTGCAGAACCCTTTCCAGCCTTGGCTTCCACAACTTCTGTTCCTCCATCTTGAGTCCTCTTTGTAAGAGCCTTGATGGTATCATCATCAAGATTGGCTTGTGGTGTAGCCTATACAAGTGAAAAACAGTTAGAAGGATTCAGTGTATACGTATCAAGCAAGGCAAATACATTAGATTTCAGGGAGGAAAATTATATTTATAGAGCAGGGAGGTACTTGAGAAAATAGGGGTAGAATAGTAATGCCTGCATGGCCACCCACAACAGGTACATTGACACCTGCAGAAACATAAACAAACCCAAATGAAATCAAATGTTATTTACAACTATATACAAATTGTTCTTCAAATGAAGAATTACATTATCCAATTTCAACCCTTGGATCCACCCCTACCCACTTGCGAAAAAACACTTCAGTTTAGTTTTCTTGTTAGAATTTTCTTCACACAAACATTACAATGAAATCTGACATCAAACAATCTGCCTCATTTGTTCCATCAGTAGGTCACTAAATAAAACACTACCCAAGCAAGACACTAAAGCAATTTGTTACTGTAGACTTACCATCAACTGGAACATTGGCTTTCCCAGCATAGAAAGTCTTTGCCCTGACGACATCAAGGGTGGTTACACCAAACAATCTCTTCTCATCATATGTTCCAGCCTTCTTGAAAACTTCAGCAGCAATAGGAACAGTGGAGTTCACAGGATTGCTTATCATGTTAACAAGAGCCTGATTCCAAAGATAAAAATATTCAGTATTCAATCAAAATCATACTATAAAAGACTACAAGACATCATATGTAATATAAAACAGGACATGCACACAACTACATTTTGATTTACTAAATCCTATAATTCTAGTGGGTGGGAAAAGAATTCATATCAACCACTCAATAGTACTATCAACCATTATAAGGGTTGAAAATCACATATCAACTACAGATATGGCAAAATTATAATATACAAGTGACTGCAAACCTCAGTTTACAAACAACTAGCTTAAAGTCCACTTTCTTTTAAAACAACATCAAAGCCATTCAGAGTTTGTCCCCGTCAAATTTGTAAGAACTACTAGTTGGGTCCTCCTCTATTCTAAGGTTCAAGAAATCCACTAAACGTGGGTGTATTGAAGATTTCATATCGACTAAAAATATTACCAAATTATATAATATATATATATATATATATATATATATATGTGTGTGTAAACTTCACCTTATAAGCCAGTTCTCGAGGGTTGAGTTAGAATTAAGTTCTAACTTCTAAGATGTGGAAGATATCACATCAACTGAGATATTGCTAACTTATCATGAATAGACAGGTACAAACCTCACCTTACAAGCCTATTTTGTAAGTTTACTTTATGCTTAAATGTTACTTTCCTAAAATCGTAATCAAATTTATTAAGCCTATCAGGTTACCCCCGTCAGATTTCCCCTAGTCCTACGTTCAGGATGTCAAGTCATTGAAATGAGAGATATGGCTAAATCAGAGTACATAGGTGGATACGGATCTCGTATTACAAGCAAGTTTTGTGAGTTTGAATCAGGATTAAAGTCCATTTTCTTAAAAATAACAAATTTTAATATCAATTAAATTCCCAAAACATTTTGATTAGAACAATATAGTCACTGTTAATGTTAGGCAACAGGAGTCAGCAGGTTAAGGAAAAGATGTGGATGGTGTATTTTAGAATGAAATTAAATAAATGTAGTGACAGTTAATGTTGTTAGGCGGGGTTGTTTGTTAGTGTGGAGGTTGGTCTATATATTAAGACCAATCTTGGGGTTTTGGGGATTATGTGATGTTTTTTTGTAGTTTGACAGGATTTATACCTGTGTGAAAGGAAGAGTTTTCCTTTGGGTGCTTTTGTGATGTTCTCTGATCTGGTGTCGTAACACTTAAACAGTGTATCCATATTAACTAAATAAAAGAAAATGAATAATCATCCAAAACCAAACTTAATGAAATTTTCCTAAACCGTTATATATGTTTTCCGCAGAAAAAATCAGCAAAACAACACTAACAGTGGTAAGCAACATCTACTAACAACCAAAATAAATGAAAACACAACTCAAGGAAATAGACACTCACATGGGGGCAGTATTTAGAAATAGCAGTACAAAGTGTCTTAACAATGCCAGCATTGATGTTAAAAAGATCATCCCTAGTCATTCCAGGCTTTCTGGGTACACCAGCAGGAATTATAACAACATCTGCACCCTCCAAAGCTTTGCCAAGCTCTTCTTCACCTTGGTACCCCACAACCTGTAATCCCAATTAACAAAAAATAAAAAATAAAAGCTCGATCATTAGCACTACATCGTTACACTACAGTAAAAAGTGAACATAGTTGCAAAAGAGCTCAAGCAAGTTAGATCAATACACAACATGAAAACAGCTCAACATTAAACTACAGTAAAGTTTTCATTTTCTTTAAAAATTAGGCCCAACAAGGGTGTATTATTGCAACTCCTGCTATTAACAGCAAAACATAGTAAATATACACTTGCCAAAATAACCTACAAAAGAGTAGATCCATGCAACTAAGGAAAATAACACAATTCACTCTGATATTAACATCAAACTACAGTAAAACTTCCTTTCTGAACCCTCCACTCAACCCCAAATGAAAAAAAAACAAAGTAGATTAGTACATCTCAGCTAAACGGATCGAATTATAATACCACAACGTTAAAGTAAAATAAAGTCATTTGATCCTTAAGCCCCATAAAGGGGCTCGAGATCAACAGTTTCAGAAAAAACTGGAGATGATCTTATCTACAAAATAAGCTTAATCACAAAATTATAAAGACTATAACCTACAGAGTTCCCGATTCCTCTGAAAAAACAACACCCAAACACACTAAATTTAGCACCGTAACAAAATCTCAACAACGAGGACACGCTACCATAGATCAAATCACATTAAAGCTTCAATCTTTGCAAGAACCCCGCAAAAGGGTACCTCACAAAAGAAAGCTCGTAACTTTACGACGACCCTGTAAAGGGTACCTCACAAAAACACAGCAACGTCTATAATTTTGACAAAAAAACATAACAGTACGATCGGGTTAAGAGGATGGATCGGGGGTACCTTAGATCTGGTGTTAATGTGGCTGACGTCGGCGGCGACACCAGGGGTGCCGGCGATATCGTAGAGGGAGAGACTAGAAACGAGGGGATTGAGCTTCATTAGAAGAGAGAGGGGCTGCCCGATCCCACCGGCGGCGCCGAGAACGGCGACCTTGCGTTCCGGCACCGGCTCAGAAGCGTAGCCACGGCGGGAGAACTGGGAGGCTCCCCTGGTGGCGGCAGAGTGGAGGGATCTGAGCATGGATGGCTTCATCATTGTTCTCTCTCTGTGGCGTTAGCTCCAACACTAAACTTTGTGAGAAAAACGAGAGAGAAAAAGGAACAAAGGGTTGGCGTGAGAAGGGTCACAATTTATGGTGAGAGTGGGAGTGAGTGAGGCTGGGGCAGCATCTGCAAGTTTTTCGGGTCCACAAGAAATAATAGTATTTAAAAATTATAAGTTATCTTGTGAAATAGTATAAGAGGCATACAAAAATAATAAAAAGACAATTATTGTTTTCCAATGTTTTTAAAGTTTAAATCTATTTATTTAATCTTTAGAAATCTAGTAAATTTGAGTTGTAATATTTTGTAAATACTTTTGTATTTTTATAAAATTTAAAAGTAATGTTTTCAATCTTAATATTTATTTTGGAATATGTGAATAATACTTTTGGATCTTAAAAATTTCAATAGGTATCATGTGATGATATTAGTACCATGTCTTATTCAAGATGGTTAAATGGAAATAATTTTCCTATCTTGATTTACTAAAATTTCCTTTAATGTGATGATATATAATTGATATATTTTTAATTAAGCTTGTCAGAAATCTTCGAAATAGATGAATTTAGTTATCAAACTATAAGAAAAATAAAATAAATCTAATTTCTTCTAGCTTATGAAGAATTGATTATTAAAATTCATTAACTACATTCCTAAAGGGAATATTTATTTCATAAAAATTGATAATAAATTTGTATTAAAAGGAGTGATTTTCCATAAGAACTTGATTATATTCAAAACAATATAAATAAGAATATATTTTAAAACATGTTTTATCTTATAAATTTGAAAAGATTTTTCAAAAAAATTACTTTAACTTAAGGATAAAATAAAATCATCTTAGTAAGAAAATCTTTCAACTTTAATTCATATTTATAAAATGAAGATATGTATTATTAAAAAGGAGTAAAAAATATTATGGCAAGAGAAAGTAATCTTTCAATAATACGAGAAGTACTTATGTTAAAAGGAATCTTCTAACCATAATAAAATATAAGAAAGAATGTCTCAAAATAAAAAATGATGTAACAAGTGTTGGCTAATTAGTCTTATCAAACACAGTATTAATGTATATATAAAGAAACCTTATAGGAAAGGGAAGGTAAAGTGTTTGTGTAATGTATGATTCTCTTATGAAATAAATTTTTTTTGGTGTTATTTACATTATATTGTAAGATTTCTTCCAAAAGCCTTTTAAATCTCTTTTACTATTTTGTTTATAATGTTCTTGCATACTCAAGTTCTTTAAATCTCTTTTACTATTTTATTTATAATGTTGCATAGTCTGGTTATTCAAAATGTTATTGATATTTAACTAATGATATTAAAACAGAAAAGCTCTAATACTACTTTTATATTTGAATCTCTGGTGGAGGAAGTAAATGATATGATGATATCCTATTTTGTTAGAGTTATAATTAGAATATGTAATGCGATTTTAATTTTATTATTTGTCAATTTGGTGTGAGTTTTAGCCATAGTCCAAATCCAATTTAAAGGAAAATTACAAAAATATAGACAAAAGACATATCAATTCAAAATCCCATATTATATGCTTAGTATCAAAGCAATATTAAACGACTAGAGCAAAAACTAAAGAGATAAATCACTTTGTTTGTTAACTAGTAACGATTTAGAACTTGATTTTGATCAAAGATCCTTAAAGCAATCAGGTTTTTTATTACTCTTCATTCTTTCAAAGGTTTTATTATAACACTGAGAGGTGTGTATATGTTGGTCAACCAGTAGTAAAACTTAAGAGAGATAGTAAATTCGTTGGTCTAATGTAGAAACCAAACAAAGAGTGACAATACCAAAATTTTTAAAAACTTTAGTGATTTAGGATTAAGAAACAAAGATAAACCGATAGTGGTTAGAATTCCACAACGAGAAGTTTCCTCCTCTAAATCAAAAAGTTATAAAGAAAAAGAATTATAAATAATTAAGATAGAAAACTCTTTACATAATTTGTAAATACTAATAATAAGAAAATGTGAAATATATAAATAACATAATTTTTGGTCCTCTTCAAAGCAAGACGAAATATATATAGAATATAGTTACCGAGAAAAAAAACAATAAAATTATAAATATTTTGTAACAAACCTTTCTAGATTAACATATTAAAGATTAATATAGTTTTAATAATTTAGGATTAATTTAAGTCACTGTCAAACCTAAATTAAAAATAAATATCCTAACATTAATGATGTTAAGAGATATTAGACTCAAGAAATTCAATAATTCTAGAATAGCAACATTAGAAAGTAATTTTCATATTAGAAAGTAATATTCATGATAACTTTGTTTTCTTTGGTTGTTATTTAAATTTCTCCATGAATATAAAAAAATGATAAGACTTGTTATGCAATAAAATTATATGTCAAATATCATATGAGATAGTAGATGAGTTATCTGGACCAATTCAAATAATATATAGAATTTGTTATAAAGTCACAAGAATATAATATACCTACAAAGCCTTAAAAAGATCTTCCCTAAAAGATGAAACAATACTGATAAAAGTCAATCTTAGAAAATCATTAGTAAAAATTCTTAAAAGATTAGTCATGAAGAAATAATAATAAAAAATCTTAAAGTATGGATGTTAGAAAATATAATAGAAGAAAAAAAAATTATAATACTCAAATTAGAGAAATAATTCAAAAAAGCTCTTATGTTAGATTAAAAATAAATAGAACACCATCTTTCAAAATAAAATAACTTCACATGTTATATAAGAGAACCACGATAAATTTAGATTTAAAAATATTAAATAATATAATATTTCTGGTAAGGTAAGTAAATTGATATATGCAACATCTAAAAAATCATACTCTCCTTAGTATTCTCTAACAACTTCACAAGTATTGAATACCTTAATTAGAGAAAACCCCTTTAAAATACATAAAAGTTGGATTAGAAATTTTTTTAAAGCCATATATAATAAAAATAAAAGAGATTGGTATTTTAAACATATTCTTAAACCCAAAGAGAAAATTTTAGAATCACATTTTATAATTATCTCAACCAAGATGAAATAAGTCTCTACCTTTTTTATTGGTTTTCAAACTATAACGAGATTGAGAATATCCATTAAATAAAAAAAGTTATGTCCATTAACACCTGAAAAACTATAATTAATGAGATCATATAGTTAGAATATCTTCCACATCAAGGTATTATAATACAATCATCCAAAAATATAAAAAAACAAGTTAGTCTTTATAAAGACATTAAAAACAAAGATAGAAATGTCGAGGTAAAAGACATTAAAAAAAATTACATTTTCAACTTAATTATTCAAATCCAATCTTAGGTGTCATGACAAAACAATTAATTAGAATGAAAAATATCACTCTCTAAGTACCAAAGATATTTCAAGAAATTCAAGATGACCTAAAATCATTATATAAATTATTTAATATATAAATTATTTAGTGTTCCAAAAAAATAATTAGATTCATTAAGATTGAAAAATGATATCAACTTAAAAGTTGAAGAACTTGAAAAGAAATTAGAAAATTTAAACAAAACATCTATAAATACATTAGAGCTTAATAAAATAAAAACCTATCCGAAACTTAAAAACTACCTAGGCCTACCACTGTTAATGTGAAGTTTGAAGAAAAAGGAGAAATGATTCAAAACTCCTTTTTTCAAAAAATGAGATTACATAATCTTAATGGATTGAACAAGTAATACCATATTTAACTTTTCAAATGACTATGGCAACTACTCATCATAAGACAAAAGGTTATAACATAGATCTACTTTTAGTGTCATAGTACAAGTATTTATTACTCGACTGAAAGGTTGGTAGGATAACATTTGTACCAAACAAGATAAATCAACTATTCTCAGCAGCGTTAAAATCAAGACAAACCAAAAAGATTTTGTATCTACATTAATTTATTTAATAATCCAAAATTTTGTAGGATATCCAAATATTCAAAGAAATAGTGAATTTCCAAACTTATCTTGTGCAGCTATGTTGGATTATAGATTGTATAAATAAAACTTTCTATCAAAAATAACACTAAGAGAATATGGATTTATAGAATTATGGAAAGAAAGATTTATAGAATTATCAAAATTATTTTCAGAAAAAATTAAAATGATTAGAAAGACATTATCGTAAAGCAATATCATATGATTCTTTAACTTATGGATAAATACATATCATAATATATACATGAATACAAGTGTGTACAAACTTTAAATTGCAAAGTAAATTAAGAAAGGAAAGCATAATAATTAACAGATTTTGCCGGCAATATGAATGTAACCCATTAAAGCACCAAGTGCTAACAAGAAAAAAATAGTAAAATGGCAAGAAAAAGTAAGAAGAAAACCTTATAAAAAAATACCCTATACCCAAAGTAAACCAGTTAGTCAATTCCAAGATAACAAACCAACTAGAAAATCTAAATATACAAAACTAAAGAAAAAGATAACGTAGGCTAAAAATGTGGAGGTTAAAAATGTGGAAGAGTAGGTTCATTATGCCAATAGTTGCAAAATAGTTTAAGAAAAACAAATAGAAGATGAAAACATAAAGCAAAGTTTATTAAACATTTTAATTAATTTTAGATGACGATTACAATAATAAGTTAGAAATATAATAATTAGAACAAGAAAGTATTAGAAGTGAATTTTAAGTCCAATTCAACCTTATAAAATCGACTTGTAAGGTAAGATTTGCACTCACTTATAAACTATTGAAAGACCTCATCTTTAGTTGGTGTGGGATCTCCAACACACCTCCTCACGCTGAGACTCCTCAACTAGCTGAAACTTATATGTAAGGATAGTCTGATAGCGGGTGCCCTGATAAGCCCAACAACCTTGCTAGGATAGGCTCTGATACCATATTAGAAGTGGACTTTATGAAAATAAATAGATGAACAAAAATGAACAAGGGATATGAGAATGAAGATATTCTCTATTTTTCTTATTTTGATCAAAAGTATATAACTGAATATATACAAGTAATGTACCCCATTCCGGGTTTAGTTAAATAAAGAAAACAAAATAAAATTACTACAATTTGATAATGTCATAAAACCAAATAAACAGAATTGATGGTAATTTGATTCTATCATAAAGACAAAATCACATAATTAATATTAGTTTCCTTCTAGAAGCCTTGTATCTATATCCTCTGAAACTCCCCGCAAGCTGTTGAGCAAATATTGAAAGATTGAGGACCTAAGGCTTTGTTATAAATGTCTGCTAGTTGCTCTGTAGTAGAAATGGGAAGCAAATGGATGAGACATTTTTTCAATTTTTCTCTAACAATGTGACAATCTATTTCTATATGTTTCGTACGCTCGTGAAACACTGGGTTTGCTACAATGTATCTTGTTGAGTCATTGTCACAATATAAAAGAGATGGTTGCTCAAAAGAAACTTTGAAATCTTGAAGAAGATAATTTAGCCATTAAATTTCACATGTAACAGTGACCAGTGGCTTATATTCAACTTCACAGGAACTCTTTGATATTGTTCCTTGCTTCTTTGATTTCCATGATATAAGAGAATTTTCAAGATACATACTAAAATCGGCCACTGATTGTCTTGAATCACTGCATGTGTCCTAATCAATAAACAGAACTGTTGGAAAAGAAAGATAAGCCAAGACTTGGAACTCCTTTAATATATATGAAAATTCTAATTATAGCATTATAGTGAGAAATTGTAGGCTTATCAAGAAACCGAGAAAGTTATTGAACAAAGAAGGTTATGTAGGTCGAGTATTAGTGAGATACATAAGCCTTCCAATCATCCTTTTATATGCATGAAGATCTGTGAAAGACACACTTTCAGTAGAAGACAATTTAACAAGATTATCCATAGGAGTGTTTGCAGGTTTGCAGGCTAAAAGACCTGCATCTTTTAATAATTCCAATGCATATTTCCTCTGATTCATCATTATCCCTTTTTAAATCTTAAATCTCCAAGATCCTTGATCTTGCATGTTTTATTCAAAGCTTGTTTAATTCGATCAATCTTTTCCTTATCATTTCCTGCCAAGATTATATCATCCACATACACCAATATTGTTGTAAAATATCTTTCAGAAGAATTAATGAACAAGGAATGATCATTCATAGATTGAGTATATCCCTCAGAAATAAAAAAAATTGATAATTAGCAAACCACTCCTTGCTAGCTTACTCAGGCCACATAAAGCCTTTTTTAATTTAGGAACTTGTCTTGGTTGAATAGAAGTCAAACTAGGAGGAGCAACCATGTATACATCTTATTTCAACTCTCTATGCAAGAAAGCATTATTTATATCTAACTATTTCAATTCCTACTTATAAATAGAAGCTAGAGAAAGAAGCAACCTTATAGTGGTCATTTTTGCTACTGGAGATAAAGTTTCAAGGTAGTCAATGCCCTCTATTTGTGTGTATCCCTTTGCCACTAACCTTGCTTTATACCTCTTAATAGTTCCATCAGCCTTATACTTTATTTTAAATACCCATTTGCAACTTATGGTAGTTTTATCCTTGGAAAGAAGAGCAGTCTCCCATGTTTGATTTGACTCCAAAGCAGATATCTCACACTGTATAGTCTCTCTCCAACAGTCATGTTTCACAACTTCAGAATAAGTGTTTGACTCAACATGTGAAGAAATAGACATAACAAAAAAATGTGTAAGAAGGTGATAATTTATTATAAAACAAACTAAATTCAAAGGATATTTAACTTTTGAAAATGTATTGGAAACATTAAGATTACAATGATAATCCTTTAGATACTCAGATGGTCTTTTTGTTTGGGTACTCATTCAAATTGATTGTATTGTTTCATGAGCTTCATTAAGGTTTTGGTCACTATGGGAGCAAATTTATTTTGGAACCTCAATGTTTGATTCATGGTCATTATTACTACTGCCTTCTACATTATCACAGGGTGAAATGAGTACAAAAATGGCTTGTGATGGTTGACTCAAAACAGGTTGGTCTTCGGTACAAGGAATTTGATAAAGAATGTTAAGACTTCCATTTTTATTGCTAGTATCCTCAACCTTTTGATATAGAAAAATATGTTCATAAAAAAAACATCCCTAGACACAAAAATTTCTCTAGATTGAATATTCAACCAAACATATCCTTTTGTTCCTATTTTAAAACCAATAAAAACACGTTTTGATGCCCTTGGATCAAACTTTTTTCTATTTGTTGGCAAAGTATTAGAATAGCATAAAGACCTAAACACCTTTAATTGATTAAAATCTGATGCACTTTTGTAAAGCATCTCATGAGGAGAAAAATCATTTAAAACATGTGTGGGAAGCATGTATCACAGGATATGACCAATAAATTTTGGGTAAATGAGATTGTATCATGAGAGCTCTTGCTACATTTAAAATATGACCATGTTTCCTTTTAAATATACTATTTTGATGTGGAGTATTCACACAAGACGTTTGATGTACTATTCTTTTGTTGGCAAAGAAATTAGTCAGAAAAAATTCAGACCCATTATCACTTCTTATTATTTTTATTGTTGTCTCAAATTGTGTTTAACAAAAGTAACAAAATTTTCCAAAATCTTGACAACTTCAGATTTTTGTTTTAAAAGAAAAATCCATGTGTACCTCGAATGATCATCAACTATAGTCAAGAAATATTTATGACCATGAATTGATGGTATTGAGTACAGTCCCCATATATCAACACGAATCAAATCAAAACATTTTTTAGATTTAGATGTACTAAGACGAAAGGGAAGTCTTTTTTACTTTGCAAAATGACAAACATCACAAACAAAGTTATATTTAACAAAAGAAAATTTATTTTTGATAACATCAATAGATTTGTTTGAAACATGCCCTAACCGAAAATGCCAAAGGTTTTCGAGATCACTAGTAGTAAAATTGACAACATTGGTGATATGTCGAGATTTGACATGTTTGATTTGAAGGTTTTGATAAGAAGGGACCCTGAGTATATAAAGTCTATCTTGCATCCCAGTTGATCCAATCATTTTCAAAGAGTTTTTGTCCTTAATGTGACAATCATTAGAATAAAAAATAATCACACAAGATAAATTATCAATTAACTTTGCTACTGAAAGAAGATTAAAAGTGAAGTTAGGAATATACAAAACATTATCTTGGACAAAGATAGGATTAATTTGATTATATGAAGTAAAATGAGTCAAGGATGAACAAATATGATCAGTAACACCACTATCAAGAATCCAATAACTAAAGGAAGAGAGAAATTTATTATCAGTGTGTGTTGTTGTGTTGGAAGGAATGATAGAGATTTGATTAGAGGCATTGTCATTGGATTTAGACTGTTATAGAAGGGCCAACAATGTTTGATATTGCTCAGGAGTAAAACCAATTTGTTGAGAATGAACTTCTGACCTTGAACCTTCATGATTTTTTTGGGTATTATTACAGTCTGCTTTCTGATTTTTAAACTTGAACTGAGATGGAAAACCATGTTTTCTATAGCATGTATCAATCACATGCCTTGTCTTTCCACAGTAACTGCAGCCTTTAGAAGTATATCAGAAGTGAACTTTAAGCTTAACTCAACCTTACAAAACCGACTTGTAAGGTGAGGTTTGCACCCACTTATAAACTATTGAAAGACCTCGTCTTTAGTCGATGTGGGATCTTCAACAAAAAGCTCTAATGAACATTCAAATAAAGAAAGGGAATATAATCAATGTTTAAACTCTAGTTTACCCAATTGTATAAATTGTAAAACTATAAATATGCTAACAAAAAATCAAACTAGTACACTATTTGAATAATACATAAATTAAAAGATTCACCATTAAAAAAAGAATGTTTATTACAACTAAATAATCCAATAAAAAAAAGTGAAGAGGTTCAAGAAAGAGTGGAACCAATAAATGCGAAAGATATTTACCATAGATTTAAGAGCCTAAAAAGACTTACAAAAAGAAATTAAAAATCTTAAACAAAAAATACAAATATTAAAAGTAAATGATATCTCGTTATAATATCAGTTGTTAGAATTAAAAGGAAAAGAAATATATATTAATTTATTAAGCTTAATAACTACCCATGAATGGTATAGTGAAATAGCTTTAATTATCAAAGGAGAAAGTTTTACAACCATAGTTTTAATAGACTCAATAGACTTAAGAGCATAGGTTAAATGTATAAACAAAAGGTTTAATACCTACTCAATAGAATGAGAAACCCTTAGAAAAGATAACTATTGCAAATGGTGTTGAAAATAAAATTGATTCTTTTTACAATATTCTAGAGTTTTCTATAATTAATAGGTAGTTGGAAGAAATCTACAATATTTTAGAGATGTCTAAAATTAATAGGGTAGTTGGGAGAAGTCTACAATTAATAGGATGGGTGACAATTTTCAAATTAATTAGGAGTCTAGAATGTTCCCATGAGTACTATAAATAAAGCTAGTCATTTGTCATTTGCAACAAGCAATTCGAGAAGCAAAAGTCCTCAAATGTTTCTTTCCTTTCCTCTTGAGTCATTCTCTTTTATTTTTGAGGTTATTTTTCTTTTTCTTTGGTTGTATTCTTCCAGCCAAGGTAGTTAAAATCGAGATTTTGGGTAGGATCACTAGTAGAAAAAAGACATTTAATCGCGGTTGTATAAGGCTTACAAGCGCGATTGTCCAACCGCGATGGATTCAACTGCGATAAAAAGTATTGAAGATACAAATGCGGTTGTACAACCGCGATGGAAAGTATAACATACCACCGCGGTTCTTTAGAAACCGTTTTGAAAAATGGCTCAGACTGTGCAAAAATAACAAAAACTAGCATATACCAGCGCGGTTCCCTCTACAAACGCGTTGGTATGTGCCAATTTTTTTTTAAATGGCAGCAGCTATTCACTGCTGCCCAATACCGAAATTCAATTGCTACTACACAACCAAAATTCATTTGTTGCTACCAAAACCAAAATCCAAAATCCAATATATCCAATTCAACACATACTCAATTCAAAATCCAATATCTCCAATACCAACACATACTCAATTCAAAATTCAAGTTTCCATAAACACGACAATTCTAAGTATTGACACAAACATTATATAAGTCTATATATGCATACACTAGAAAGTTGTTACAATATACTACAACTTACACAAATATTACTATACATTATACTATACATTATACTAGAAAGTTATTACAATATACTACAACTTACTACAAGTTTACTATAAGATTTCATTTCTCTTCTCAATGAAGTAAGTTATCCATTATGTCCGAATATCTTCTATGTACTTGTGTTCAATTGGGTCTGGATCTATGAACATCTGAAATAGAATAATTGTGTTAGCAGTTATCATCATATGCTCATCATAATTTTATCTAATTTGAACACTTTCATACATATTCCCAAGAGTCGGTGATATGGGCTTGGACTATGGTCTTCATCCAATGCATGACGTTGTAGCTACATTCCCAACTTCCTTTTTGTTTGTTACGGTACAATTTCATCAAAGTTAATTCATTAAACAAGTCTACAACGAATTTAATAGGTTCAATTAAGAATAAAAATACCTTACGCTGCACCCAACGTAGGATATGGGATGAGGATATAGATCTACCGCCAAGTACATTAATAACATTAATTGCACTAAAATCATAGATGATTAGTAATAACTTGCATATTATACAAACAAGATAAATATTTTATAAGATAAATTAAATCATACCTGTCAACACTGGATTTTGTCCAGAAGATAATTTTTTTTTTAACTTATTTACATTCATTTTCTTTTAATTTAAAGTTAAAATAAATTAAGATTAAAATATGAATATAATAAAATTCAATTAATTATTTGATAATAAAGAAAATAAAAATGAATTAAAAAAAAGAAAATAAAAATTAATTAAAAAAAGGTGGCAGGCAACGTTTTTTTGAAGCAGTGGAATGAGAGTGGTCATTTTTATGCTGGCATCGGCAACGTTTTTTAAGCATAAGAAAGATTTGAAAAAAAGTGATGATTACGTTGCAACAAAATTGTAAGTGTGAGAGGTGTGAGCAGGGGAGGAGGGAATCGTCAAAAATGTTTTATAAAATGTTTTATAAAAGGAGAATTCACATTCATAAAAGGGGGTTGGATTTTCAGAGAAGTTAAAAAGCAAGAAGGAGGCGAGAAAGAGAGAAGTAAAATTGTGGCAGCAATTAGAGATGCAAAGGCACGAAGAAGAAGAGAGATACAGATTCATATTCAGTGAGAAAGATATCAAGGAAGAAAGTAAATTGCAAGAATAGAAAGTAGAAACTTCACGAGGCAAGTTTGAATATGTTTCTGTATTATTTTCCATTTTTTAGGATTGCTACGATTATGTGTTTCTTTTGATTGTTGTGTTGTTTGTCTATTGCCTAAGTGTGTTCTGTGTTTGAGATTTGATGCCAATTGCAAAATTGTGATACTGCAGTGCTTGCTTGAATTATATATTAACTTGATAATTGAACAATAAGAGGATAGAAAATATAATGGTCACCGTTGTATGAAAATCCCAGGCATGACTCTTCTGTTATCACATAAACATAATCTTGTATGGAAAATTAAAAATCCAACACACACAAACAGTAATTAGAGTCTGAAAATAAAAAAAGAAGGGTGAAAAGGAAGAAGGTGCGTTTGCCACCACTCCTTTGCCATGAACTTGGACCAAAACTACCGTCAATACTCACTGAAATGCTACTTTTGTCATCATTGCTGGAATTTGAAGCCCTAAACACCGGCATAATTGCCACCTCCACACCTCTACACCATTCTCCAAACCTACCTCACAACCAAACCAACCCTCGTCACCATCAACTGTTGTTGTTCCATAACCATCGCATATCGAGACTCCGAAACCACGTTGCTATCATTACGCCTCTAATCACAACACCCTTGCCGCGTCACCGCGCTTCCGCCAAACATTAATGGCAGCGCCGCTCTAGCTCTCACTGTCAAAATAGGATCCCATTGCGGTCTCCGTCGCCTAATACTTAGGGTTCACAACCAATCCTAGCACCACTGTTAATTGCTGCCTCCACACCCTCATGACA
>Ga0209700_101273_pt1 | contig 51640 bp, 30 predicted proteins | sample SiratroredBW_FD_187528 | JGI IMG/M metagenome (GOLD analysis project Ga0209700, IMG submission 187528) | Root nodule microbial communities of legume samples collected from California, USA - Siratro red BW (SPAdes) (version 2) | ecosystem: Host-associated > Plants > Roots > Nodule | place: USA...
ATTCTTCTATTTGATTTTTTTTTTTTTTTTTCTGCTAATAACCTTACACTTTCCTGGCTGGTATCTCACAGGTCATTGAAATTGGTTCTGTTGGAAAGGGTCTCAGCGAAGGTGTTAACAAATTTTTTGCTCATACAGAAGGGGTGTGTAATCTTGATTTATCTTTCAACTATGTGCACATTCATGGCTATTGTAGAAAATTTTGCAATAGTAGTTGGATAGTGTGTATTGTTACATGGTTTCTGTGTATGCACTACCAGAATTAGAGAAATATGCCAAATCTCCTTAGAGTAACACTTCATGAATGCAGGATTCTTCTGCATCAAATCAGACAGTGGCTGCCTTGAAACGTGCACAGGAGTCACTGTTATCTGGAAATATCAAGATAGCATCTGCAAGTTCTTCAAATCCTGGGATACCTCCATCATCTTTAATGTCCTTTTTGGATAAGGTACAGGATAGATAGTACAAGTTTTTTCCTGCCCCCTCCCCTAAATGATGGTATTTTTGAAAAAAGTACGGCAATAGCTATCAGAAGTTAATCCTTTGTAACTAGTGTGGTTTCATAAAAATAAATTTTTTAAAAGTTCAGACCTTGTAAAGTACAATGGTAAAGACCTCATAAGGTAAGGACATGGTCAGTTGAGTGAAGTTATCAAATATAGTGTTTCAGAAGTTCTAAGGGGCCTTCTTGATTTCGTGATTCTTATTTATGCTATCTTACATTAGAGATCATAAAGTTTCATCAAGTTTCCTTTTTCTATACATTCATATACCAAGATACCTGCACAATTTTCTTGAAATTAATTTGAAATAAAGCTCACGAACTGTCCTTATTTGGGTATACAGATTCTCAGTATGATAGTGTACATAATATTAGACACGTGAACATCACATCTTGAGTAGTATCAATGCTCAGAGCGGGTTGACAAATTGCAATAGCATGCTCTAATAAAAAAGGTTATGAAAACTGACTACTTCAAATAAGTTACGTGGAAGATGTAGTTGACCCAATGTGCCATATTTGTATAAACGTAATTTTCTTTATGAATAATTCTCTCGGCATGCATATTGGCGTAATTTGACTGCTTTTTTGAAATATTTTGTTGAATAACTTCGTTTTTGTATATTGGCATATAATTTAAAAAATCTCCATTGGTCATTGATCTTTTTCTTCTTTTTTCCCTTCCTCTTTTGATCAGAATCCCGCAATCTCTGGTGTTGTCCTTGAAGATTTTGACTCTGTCTTCGTCAACAAGTTCTACCATAGTCACCTTGATGATTTATGTGAGCTAGTCAATGCTCTTGACCTTATTTTCTTTTACTTTGATGGCTGCCTCTGATGTAACATGCATTCTTATTTTGTATGATTAATGCAGCAAATGTAAATTCATCAGCTGTAGTTGCTGCTGCTTCTCTTGTTGCTCGAACCCTTTACATACTCGCTAGTGAAATTGAAGACGTGCAAGATCCAACTTTGGCTTCTATAAATGTTAATGTCTCACTTGTTGAACAACTTATGGGTTGCTTGCTGGACTGTGATCCTGGTCTTTCTTGTGAATTGGTGAAGAAATATATTTCACCCTTGTCAACCTGTCCAAGCCATTATGTTGGCGTTATCTTGGATGAACCTTCATCTACACCGTATACAGGATACATCAATGATGTTCCCAGGTTCATTTGGAATTTTTTGGCTGACAGAACTTCTATCCCGAGGGAGACTAACAGCTCAGGTTGTCAGCATGGTTGCAATGGTAATGAAGTTTGCATCAAAGCAGAGACTGATGGAAAGGGAGTTTGTGTTCTCTCTACAACAAGGTATCTTCACTCTCAAAGGCTATGCTTGATTCAACATTTGGATGTTTTAGCTTAGAAACTCCTCTAAAACTAAAACTTTTGTTTGTTTGTTCAACTTTTTGGGAAGTTACTCTACTTGCTTTTGACACCTTCAACATAGGTAGTCTAACATGCACACACACATGCAGAGGCATAATCACCACACTAGGTATTAATATAGATGGTGTCATTCGCTTGTCTCATCATTTTCTAAATCTATACCATATGTAAACTTTACATCACAATTGGCACCATGTAAGTATGTCCATAATGGTGTACGTAATTGGGAGACTGCAGTTAATTCATATGCGTCTTGTTGGCTTGACATATGAATAAATGGGTAAATGGATGTGATGTTTAATCTTTTACAGGTATGTTCCAGCATACTCAACACGGCTAAAATTTGAATCAGGAGTGTGGAATGTTTTGTCTCCTAATTCCTCTGAAAAAATGGGGGTTGTGGACCCTGTCTGGACTGAGAGCAACTGGAATTCAATAGGTATGCGGGTCTACACAGTCCAAAATGCTGCTTATGATCGGCTTGTTCTGTTTGGAGGCATCACTTTGACAATCTTCTCATACATTGCAATAGCAACTACAAGAACCTTTTTTTCCAAAGCAATGAAGAGGGATTGACATTTTACTTCGGGGATCTGACTAGTAAATTCTATGAAACTAGGGTTAAAATATTATTTAGGGGATTGTGGGGGAGGGGTCCTTTGATAGACAAATGATCCATTTTTGAAGAATTTTCAAGGATGTGCATTATTTGGGGCCGCATTCTTGTGCGCATGAATTCTATTTCAGAAATTTCTCTATAACACGATTATTTTTGTCAATTGTAGGTAAGTGTGTAAGGAAATATAATGAAAATAGTCAAAATTAGCTGGTGCTGTAAATGCCTAGTCAGTACCATTTTTATTTGGTTAATCATTTTCACTTTTATTATCATTGACAGATTGTTCTAATTTATTTGTGGGCACGAGTTATCGAATGGTTTAAAATGTTTAATTGACGGATAGTGAAACAATAGTTTCTTGTTGACAATTATCATTCGGGTTTAGGAGTTTTTCTATTGTTTGAATTAAGATATACTTTTTTAACGTGTTGGGTAAGATCAACTTGTTGAAGTCCTTATAAACCGAATAGCTTCAAGAATGCGCATCAAATTCATTCACTGGCTCCATAAGGATCCTAAACAATAAGCTTGAAGACGATCAAAAGATATAATCATGAGTGCATGCATACAGCATACAAAAAATGGTCACATACTGGAAATTTGTTTCCGCTGAGACAACTATTTTGCACTGAGGCAGCAATAGATTTGCCTCAAACTAAAGTAACTTGGAATTCTCCAGCTTTGCTCTTCTCGCTTCCAAATTTTGCATACACATAAACATCATGCATCTATTTGTGAGCAAACACATTACCATAAATCAATTTAGCGCAGTGGTGGCACCGTGTTTTAGTACCACTCTAAAGGAAGAACTTTCCCATTAACTTTTCAAAATTGTTCAAGCCATAACCAGCCACCCTTCCCCTGGTCTCAACTCTTAAACCTCAATCAAATTTACAAGAATCTTTGCAAAAACTATTAAATACAGCAAAAACCTTTACAAACACTAGTACACACACAGTCCAGAATCATGAAACAAATTAATGGAATAAAATGATGTTCACTGGTGGACTTAAAAGTTCTAATTACTAAATTAGTATGGAGTGGTGACAATCAATGAAAAAGACTACGAGAGCGTAGGTTATAATTTTTCATAGCTATGTTTGAATTCTCTGCAACTTCTTCTGAAGGTATGTAATCAGGATCATCAAGGCAATTCACATCATCGGCTAAATCAGCATCTACCCATTCAGACCAATCCTCGTAATCAGTATCCACGTCCCATGACAATTCTTTTTGTTTCTGCAGGGTGTTAACCTTGTTTATCAGAGTTAACAGCATTTGATGGTTCAAAGTTTCATAGTCCCTGCATGATTAACAAACAATTCTGAGATATAAAGTTTATATTCAAAATAGCATTTTTTAATGTTAGTTAACTTACTTGTATGTCCAATAGGCATGTAGCAGTTGAAGAAAAGCAGCTCCCGCGGCTAATGATCTGGCCACATTTATCATCCTGGTTTGGTTCTCAATGTTGCCACTTGTTAAACGAATGATGAGTACTTCCACAGAGCAAGTTGCCAAAAGTTCTGTAAACAACCAATAATATTTAGTCAAAAATATATAATTTGAGGATATAAACTCATAGCACTAGTCGGTACATACCAATATATAGAAGCAGTCTCATATTGTATGCTTGTTTCGTACTAGTGAACATGTAGATGACAAAGATGAATATGGTATAAAAAAAGATCGATGTGATCGTTCTTGATTGAAGTAACAAGTCATTTTGCAATGCAAAAATCCTGTCTAGAACAACAAACATGGAAGCCTGCTTTGATTCAAAAGATTCCTGTAAAGTAGACAGAAATTTTGGTTAAAAATTCATTTAAGTACAAAAAAAAGTCAGTAGTCTATTAGAAACTGCGAACCTGAGAAGACAATATTGACTTTGAATTTTCCATCAAACGATCATGAAATGCTTGAATCTGTTCCTGACGCTGAACAAGCTCTTCATGTTGCCTGTGTCCATATTCAGCAAAATATTGTAGGGTTTTCCTGCAAATACACCAAAGAGCTAACTAAACTTTTGTCCAAATACAAAATCTCTGTATTCAAATTTGAGTTAACTTGCCTACCTGCTCTCTTCCAGTGCTTTGGATTGAAACTCAATCAATGAGTTTAGGGACTCAAGTGCTGTGGATTGCCCATCTAAAAGTTGTTGTTGCTTATCTAAGGATTGCCCAGCTATATTGCCAATATCTTCAGCTTTGGTTTGCAGGGTGTTCATCCTTGATGACATGGCATCTCCGACTTTAATTACCTCATTCTCTATCTCAACGGCTTCATCCCTTAACTTTTCAATTTCTTTTCCCAAATAATTATAAGATTCTTTGAGCATTGTTACCCCATCTTCCAAACTTCTCTTCATATCCTCTTGACCTTCTTGTAACTGTGATTGTGATAGTGCAATTTTTGTAGTCTGCTCGTAAACATTCTGTGAATGAATTAACACAGAATCTATGTGACCTTCCAGATTTCTAGCGGTTTGAGCTACTTGTTGAGTGTGGCTACCAATTGAATCAAGAGAATCATGAATCTTTTTAGAGTCTTGTAATAGATGTTCTGATTTCTCTTCAATGCTATCTAACTTGTCCTCAACATACTGGGCTGAACTTTTTAATTCAGTCACAAGTCTCTCCGTTTCATGTTTGAATGCATATGCCCTATAAAAGTGTACAAAACATTAGTCAAGTTGAGACAAACACATAAATAAAATAATAATAATAATATGTAAATTGGGAAAAGGAACTGCACTTAACTGCAACTGATAACAAATGGTGTTGGTTTCAAGGTAGAATTCAAGGTAAACCTTATGGGCAAGGTCATCTAAGGTTCTCAAGCATGAAGCAATAGAAGCTTTGGGGTCACAGTGGGGAAAAGGAGATCTTCCAGAATCCCTCTGAAAGCAATCACTTAGGTGCCATGCTAATCTAGACCTTTTCTCATCAACAGCCAAGATCTCAGAACACCCAGCAAAAAGATGTTGATATGCATTTTGCCAGCAAGAGTTTGAGCTAATCATTTTATTCTTAGCATTATCTATTAATTTCACTCCCTTCTGGTCGTTGAAGGCCTCAATGGAGAACTCTGCACTTGAACCTCTAAAATTGCCTCCATTGGAATATGTCCTGTCACTTGAAGGATTCTCCTTTGATGATGAAAACCATCCCCACGACTCACTTCTTAGCAAGAATGAGAACAAAATAATAACTAGAAGATGACTCCCACCACCCATAGGAGAATTTGATCACCCAATTTATGTCCAACTTTCGCAAACCTGCATCAAACAACATAAAATAATCAACTTTTGCTACCAAAAACAATTACCTCATATTGCACTTCAAAAATACGAAGTGAAATTCAGAATATTGAAATAAATTGATAAACTAAAACGTGCCTTATCGGTCAAAATTAAGATATAAATTTCACAAACAAAGCAAAGGGTGTAATCCTACACTAGGAACTATGACGGTTGGTTCTAATATAATCTACTCCTAATTATTTCAATTTTGTTTTAATTGCAAAATAGATATTTTTCCTATCCTTTTATTTCTGGACAACACCTCTTTCTTACATGCCACTTGTTTAGGAAGACGAAAAGAAGCAAAGCTCGAATAGTATCGAAACTCTTAATTAACATTAGTCAAGTTTTCCATGCCAAAACCACCCTAACCTTGAAAACTTTCGGTTCAGAGTCTCAAACCTAAACAGTGAAGGATTGATTAAATCCTATCGTGGCTTTCTAATTGTATAGCAAACATATTTGCTATCTCATTCTTCTGTTTCCTATTTTACAACGCGGCTAACAAAAACACAATCTCTATGTCGGATAGTATGCAGTATATGCACTTCATAATTAATTTGAAGATAATTTAAGGTTAATTTGGACTATGGTTGAAAGGGATGTATAAGGAAAGAGAAACTTGGGATCCAAGAAATATAAAGTCGGCAGAAAACAAAGTGAACCAGGATACTTTCCTTTTATTCAAACAACAAATCACAAAAAACAAAGAATATGTCATCATTTTGGATTTCAGATAAGATAATTCATTGTTTTACAGCTTCACATCATGAAAGGGATCGTTTGTACCAATCACTTATCATTCTCTACGAAAATATAGGACCGAATTTAGTATTTCTAAGCAACGATAAAAAATTGAAAGCATATTTTAAAAAGCTGTGAAAGCATCTAACATCAAACGCGCGTAACATAATGCTCTTCAATTAAAATAAAGTGACTACAAATCAGAATTGCGTGAAATAATATCAACAATTTTCTAAACATGGATGAAGCAAAACAAGAAAGTGTTAAAAAGAAAAATCCGAGGTATCCTTTTCTGCTATGATTAACGTGATGTTAAAATCTGAATTTGATGGCTAAACAAGTAAAATAATAATATTGCTAACTGCTGCACCGTTTTGCCTCTGAAACGACAAGGGAGAAACTGTAAGAATGAAATGCAAGAAGAAGGAAAGGGTAGTTGACTAAAGTTTGAGAGAAAACATGAAAGAAGAAAAAATAGAAAGTAAATGAATGAGTGAAAGACACAAATGAAACTAAATTTTCACTTCCTATGTGTATGCACTTCACAAAACTATATGTTAATATAATAAGTTGTAAGCAACAAAATGTAAAATTAATTAAAAGCAGCATATATTATGTTATTCTCAAACAAATGGGACAAACCTGAAGCGTGAAAACGGTGCGTTTGTTGTTTGCAAGATTAAGAGAATGAAGTGAATTTATAAATAAAGCTTACCTAGGAGAATAAACCATTGGACACAACTCTTTAAAGCTGGAACGACATAAAAGAATATAACGCTACGTTCAGTCAAAGAGGCAGTAACGGTTACAATGCTTCTCAAGAAGAAAGTTTTATCTTATCATAAAGTTCGAAAGCACACTACTTTGACCAAAAAAAAAATAATAGAATTTGAAGACATGATTTTTTCTGAAATTGAAAAAAAAAATGAGTTATATATATTATTGATTGGGCTATTTTAAAGGAGCTTATAATTTCGTTGAATTTTGTAATAAAGTTTTATAGTTAAATTATTGGATTACTTTTAAAAATGAAGAAATATGAACTTTGACTGCATGTAAAGATTAGGAAACTCAAATCAAATAAAGGAATATGTTTAATTGCGATGTTTATGAAGTAAATTCTTGAATTCATGTAATTTTCAACCAAAATTTCATATTTTACCAAAAACATATAATTGTTATAGTTTAACAAAACTTAAACGAAATGACAATTAGAGAGTAAATACCTATTTATCTTTTAAAATAAGAAGATTCCATTAAAAAATTAAAGTGAAAATGCATAGGAGAATTGAGTTGGGAATGATGAAATCTCCATTGTTGAAGTGATGGTTGGTACTTGCATTCCAAATCAGAAATGGAAGCAGGTTAAGCATTGACCCTTCAACTTTTCTTAATTAAGTTTTTGTTAGAAAATAGTATAGTGTTAATAAAACTATTACTTGTTATTAAATTAAGTGTAATTCTGGAGACAATAACATTTAAGTATTGCATATTTATTTTTCAAGATAATTCTATTCTCCTCTCTCTTTTCAAATATATACTTTACTTTTCATGTAGCTTATAATATAGACATGATTTTACTTGTTTCTTGTCTTAGATAAAATATTTTATTACTATTTTTAAATAGTAATTTTCTTTTATAATTCATTTTTTTAAAGCTATAAATTTGCAATTGCTATCCAATTAGTTTTCCAATTTATTAACATTTACTGACAATATTGATGTAATTATTGTCAACTTTATTTTTTTAAAACAGACAAAATCTTCCATTTCTTGTAATAATTATTTATGTATAAAAAAATAGTTATTAAATTATTTTTTTCAGGAAAATAGCTATTTTAAAAATAAAATGCTTTATGTAAATTACAAACATTTTTCACAATATATAAGAAAAGAGATTTGAGAAAATATTAATAGGTTTAGTTATTGAAATTTGATGTCAACTCGGTTTTAATTTCCAAATTTTATTATATTTCCTTAGATTTGAAAGAAATATACAATAAAAACGTAAATACATTTCTCTTATGTATTGTATTATGGACACTTTTAAATAATCACTTCAAATTATTTTAAATAATTGTATTTTACTGTATTCAGTGTGAAAGTATTCTCACTCAAAAATAGAAGAAAAAATAGGAGTGACGCATGACATAGAATCAACTTTGAAGATGGCAACATGAAATGAATGTAACACATAGACGCAACTTGACTTTAGATTGGAAGAATGTTGTCAGTTTTTATGCTGATGTTTAATTTGGTGACAGTGTCATGCAGCATCCAATCATCCATTCATGTTTTTATAAATGTTCTTAGCACAAATAACAGTGTTTGGTAGCATTTTAATCTCCCAAATCATATCATGGATATATAAGAAAAGACATGGCTATTGGCTATGAATTATGAACACCAATAAAAGCATTGATTAAATTTTGTTAAAAAAATTGACTTATCACTTTTAATCGTGATTTCATTATTATTTTTATTATCAAAACCCAAACCGAGATCTGTATTCGGAGAAATATTTTAGCATGCTTATGGGTATGGTTTGTGATGTTTGTGAGATGGAAGTGTTGTAAGAGATGTCTCGAAATGTCTGCTTTAACTTCACTGTAATAATTTCAAAAAAGGATTCGATGCAGTACACTATCAAATGTATAAAATTCTCAACCAACATTATCAAATGTGAATCACAGATAGTAAAATTACATTCACAACATAAAAAAAAGGTTTACCTTTGTAGAAGACGAATATGATAAAGAGAAACCAACACGCTACACGAGATTGAAATCGAAACACACGAGAGAAAAACAACAGCGGAAGAGGACGAAACCGAACCACACAGGCTCGACGAAGACGAAAAGAAGAGGAATGCAAGTGAGTATTGGAGAAGGATAGATGAAGGAGAAGGGGAAACAAAATCTATTTTTTTCTTCTATGGCAGTTCATTTTAGGACCCATATAAAAAACTTTCTTTATAAGATACCACATTTATTAACTCCCTAAACGCGCTTCGGAAATCCTAATGGCGCGAAACGACGCGACCTGGACGTCGCGGTTGAAGTTAAAAAACGAGGCGTGCAGCACTGCAACGACGTCGTTTTTCTCCCAGACACCGCCGGAGACTAGAAAACGAGAGTCGTTGGGGACGTTCTTGAAGACGAACGACGCGAACTCGCGAGAGTTGCCGTCATCGGAGGCGATAAAATTATGCTGAAGATGGAGAGTTTAAAGTTTCGTTTCATCTTCCTTGGCACAGTTTGGTGAAGTTATTACAAGTTTGAAACTTTTAACATTCCATGCTGTCATGCAATTAAACGGATTTTTATTTTCTTCCACCAATTAAATTCAAAATCTACCAATTTGTTAAGAACTATAAACATGATTAAATTTATATTGGATTATTAATAATTAGGAAGTATTTTGAATCATAGCAATTTGAATTAATATTACTCCATTTTTATTAGTTTACAAATTCCCTCAGAAACAATAAATATATTAAAATAAAATAATATTTATACCACTAATACAGAGAATTTTCCCTTTCTGTGTATAAAATTTTTTATTACTTTAGTTTTTGAGTAACCATTTCCTTAAACTAAAATAACTATTTGTAAAAAAAAACTACACAGTAATACAAATTTTGAAAGAGTATTTTTGTAATTTTGGAATTATGGAGGTGCAGGAAGAAAAGCATGGAGATAAGTTGGGTTGGTTTTTAGCCCATCGAGCCCAATGCGCACCCTCCCCTCCAATAATCCCATCACTCCCCTGTCTGCCTACACAGTGACACGCTCAGAGAGACAGCATCTGATGATCCCTCTCTGAGTCGGGGTGGAAAGTGAAAATGCATTCAGTGGGGTACAGAGCGAACGCGTTGCTGACCTTCGCCGTCACCATTCTGGCTCTTATGTGCGGCATGGCCTCTCTCTCCGACAACTTCAATTCCCCCTCTCCCTCTGCCCAAGTCCAGGTCTCTCTTCTCTTTCCATTTTCGTTTCTCCTTTTGGGATCCTTGCCTCTTACTCACTCACTCACTCACTCTATCTAGGTCTTGAACATCAACTGGTTTCAGAAACAGCCCAAGGCCAATGACGAGGTAACCTATTCATCTTTTTTTTCTCCTCTTTCTCTACAATCAATCAATCTTTACCTTTTTTAGAATCGCTTTCGCCCTATCTCAACCCCAAAATTAATTCTATTTACTTATTTTCTCTCGGTGCCTGCACAATCTTCAAGTTGTAGTCCTTCTACCCCAAATTATGCCAGATAGTCTTTGCGTCATATTGTATGGAATAGAATGGATTAAGAAAGTGTATGTTTAGAGACTAGACCGTGTTAAAAAGTGTGTACTTATGAACTAAGACGAGTAATTAGCCATTTACCTAATGAATTTGATGCTGCTCCTGTTTTGAATTTTGCATTTATGATATCATGATCTGCGTATCGTATGTTGTAATGAACGTATTGTTGTGTGTTTGGATGAGCGACTACAAAATTGATTTTGAATGAAGCGTTAAATTTGATTTCGGTTGACTTTGAAGTTGTGTGGTTTTTGTTTGGATGTTTTTGTTTTATTGTAAAAACAAGTTTGGAGTGAGACTCGGTATAATTTTTTTATCAATGCAAAAGCTACCTACAAGTTGCTTCGATTAGGAATTAATTATGGATCCAGAATTGGAGAATTCAATGTGAAACAGCTTGCATGTAATCCCTTTGGCTGATATTCAAATGTCGTCTTTATTCGTTATTTAATCTCAATGTGGAAGCCTTTCTGTTGTTGCAGGTCAGCATGACATTGAATATATCAGCAGATCTGCAGTCCCTTTTTACATGGAACACAAAGCAGGTTCTTCCCTTTAATTTTGATTTTTCATTTTTTTTTTTTTTTTTTTTTTTTTTTTTTTTTTGTCTTTTCTCCCTTTCCTCTCAAAAGTAAGAAGGATGTTCTCGGTAGGGAGGAGCTAGAATGAAAATTGATCATGTTATCGACTTTGCCCATGTTTTGGTTGAATTTATTCTGGAAAGGAATCTCGGAGAGAGGTTTAACATCATTTCTTGAACATAATCCTTGCGAAATGTGTGTTTTCTTTTCTATGCCTCCCAGCATAATGCGTGTCATAATGTTTAAATTGTCTTGTCTATTATTATATCATGTTTCATTTTATGAAATATATATATATATATATATTTCTATTCTTGCCCTTCCAATTTTTTGTGTACAAAGTTGTATTTCTATGGAAACCTTGGATCTGCTTTATTTTTCTTACCCTTTGTTTTCTTATTTCTGACAAGTTATTATTCTAAATATTTTGGAAGCTAGAATTTCAGGATTGCCCAGGGACTTAGTTTTGTTTCATTTTGTATGGTTGCAGGTTTTTGTTTTTCTTGCTGCTGAGTATGAAACTCCTAAGAATTCCTTGAATCAGGTAAGAGCTGATTTGTTTGTTTGTATCTACATTTGAAATATAATTATTTCTATTATAAGTTTTTCAGCTCCTTTTTATAAAGGAAAAAACAAAAGGAGGCCATAATAATGGTTATAGATTTTGTTTATATTATTCATGTCACTCGGATAACTTGCCTTGCTGTTTATCTCCCCCCTGGGGTATATGTTGTGTCATGAATGTTGCTTAGGTTCTTGAAATTCCATTTTACAGATATCTCTATGGGATGGTATCATTCCCTCTAAAGAACATGCCAAGTTTTGGATTCATACATCAAATAAGTACCGTTTCATTGACCAGGTACACAAATCTAAGAATGTTTTATGAGTAATTTATGATTTACTTCAGATTTCGCTAAGCCTTAACATTTTTATTTTTTCATGTCCAGGGAAGCAATTTGCGTGGCAAAGAATATAACCTGACTATGCACTGGCATGTTATGCCTAAGACTGGCAAAATGTTTGCAGATAAAATAGTTATGCCTGGTTACAGATTGCCAGAGGAATATAGATGATGTATTGTCATGATAATTCTGTAGCTGTAACTCTACCTTTTCTATGACGGTTAGTTCAAAGAAACTAGAATCATGGAGTTTGTGTTTTGGAAAGTGAAATCAATAGCATTTGAATGAATACCTAAACATCAGAAGTTTGAATTTAGTCTTAAATTGTGTCTTGCTTGATCTCATCCTTTGCAATTCATCCTGAAAAAAAAAAAAGGATATTTATGTAGTGTTTTCTTGGAAATTTTGAAATTGTTAATCAATTAAAAGCGATGCCTCTCTACCTTGAGGAAGAAAATAATAGCTTTGTTGAGGTAGCTTTTGCATGGCAGTTGAAAATTTATATTAAGCTGTGCAACTTTTGAAAATAAAAGCATGCAAACATAAATACCATTTCACTTGATAATCATTTTTATAAAATTATTTGCATCCAAAATTATTCGATTTGTAACCTATATTCTTGGTGTAATTTATTGAGATAAAATCTGAATTTTCGAAATTTTGTTGAATGATTTTGATTTGGCTGGTTGATCCATGTTGGGATGGATAATAAATTTAACTTGAATTGAGTGAGTAGAATTTTTTGACACTATAATCTGTTATTTGAGATAGATAATTAATTATAATCAATTGCTATGTCATTGGCAATTTCATATTAATAATTGGCACGAATTCTTCGTAAAATGAAGTAATAATTATTGTTATATAATTTGCGGATGTATTTTAAAATTGAATATTATTTTGGTGATCAGAATATATTTTAAATTTTTATATATCAAATTATTCAATTTAGAATATAATTTTTTATTCAAATTGTACAATCTGAATTGTAATATAAATTGGATTTTGAATTATAAAGTCCATAATATAACTTAGAATACAAAAGTTGTATTTTAATTTTTTGTTTTAAATGGTGCAATCTAAAATATAATTCTTGTATTCCAAACTTTATAATACAATACAAAAATTATATTTTAATTATACAATTCAAGATAAAAAAAATTATATTTCATATCGTATAATCTATTTATATTTTAGATTTGTATACTCCAAAATAATATTGAATGAAGAAGAGAATAGAAAGGTTTATTTATTTATTTAATTAAAGATAAAATGATAATTTTCCTCCAGGGGTGCAGGAGGAAAACGGGCCTTCCCAAGAAACCTAGTAACTCCGTCTTTCAAGATTAAAATGGAAAGTCTTCAAAGCAGTTTTCATTCATTTTCAACCATTTATTAGTTTCGGGTCGGGTAAAACCTAGAACGAGTATCGGACCACTCCACCCACCCAAATCTGAAAAACCATTTCCTTCTTCACCATCAAACTCACTCACATCGTGGCTTCAAAAACCGAAGATTCCTTCAACGATCTGCGACCCTAGCGTGTGGCATCCACATCTCCACTCCAAACAAAGCCATTATCTATCGAAACAAAGAGAAAGCGAATCAGAAAATAAGAAAGAGAGAATGGGGTTTGGTTTGTTAGCTTCGAAGGCCCTCAGACCCAACTCGAGGCTCCTCCTCTCTTCCCAAAACCCTACCACCTTCTTCCTCCGAACCATCGTCTCCAAGACTCAGCTTCGCAATCCCGAGGCCTCCGCCGCGCAGTCGGAGCAGCCGCCGCCCGCCGATCTTCCGCCGCGGACTCCGCTTGCTGGCGCGCGCGTTCACTTCCCCAACCCTGACGATGCCATCGAGGTCTTCGTGGACGGTTACCCCGTCAAAATCCCCAAGGGAATGACCGTTCTCCAGGCCTGCGAGGTCGCCGGCGTCGACATCCCGCGGTTCTGCTACCACAGCAGACTCTCCATTGCCGGCAATTGTCGTATGTGCCTCGTCGAGGTCGAGAAATCGCCCAAACCTGTCGCCTCTTGCGCCATGCCCGCTCTTCCTGGTTAGCTTATACTGTTTATGTTAGGGTGATGATTTCGGTGTCTATTTCGTGATTATCTTGTATGATGGTGATTTAGATCGTCAGACTTTGATATTGTTGGTGATTTGAGTGATTCTGTGTATCGTGACTTATTTTAATTTTATTATTTGAGTCTGGTTTCCGTAGGATAGAGTTTTAGATGGGCATTCTCGAACTTAGTTGTTGAGTTTCAGGTTTCTTGATATTGTTCAGTTTTCTAATTCGTTGGAATAGTTGTCAACTTTGATCGGTTGATGTTATATGAAAATTATAGTTTGTCGACGATGGTGATGCTCGAGAAATTCGATTGAGTTATATTGAGTACATCATTCAGTCGCCAGCTGACATATATGCGTTCTGTAATAGAGTTAATTTATATGCATTGACCTTTTAAAGTTTTGTAGATAGTTCATCAGTCAGAAATTTTGATTAGATGACTTTTAAGTAGTTATTGTAAAACTCAACAAACTTGTTGTACATGACAATTTATTGCTCATTTTGCTGTTTTATATATGATGTAGTTTGTGCAAATTTCTTTAGCTTAGTTTTTCTCTCTTTTTCGTTATTTGCACTATAGCGTATTTTTCTTTTTTAAATGTCGGAGACATTTGGAGAAAAAAATCATAATTTGCCATTCAGTTTTGCTTGTGGTATCTTCGTTTTCTTTATCAGATATTACTTTGTATTCATTTAATATTCATATACAGTCATATACACACAAAAACAGATAAGCATCCTTGGATTTTGTTTAATGAAGTTTTTAACCCGTTGTTGCTATGATTTTTGTTAAAGATATAGTCTAATAAAATAAGATGTTCATCTTTAGGGATGAAAATTAAGACTGATACACCTGTGGCAAAGAAGGCTCGAGAGGGGGTGATGGAGTTTTTATTGATGAATCATCCGCTAGATTGCCCAATTTGTGATCAGGGTGGAGAATGTGATCTTCAGGATCAGTCTATGGCATTTGGCTCTGATCGTGGGCGGTTTACTGAAGTGAAGAGATCTGTGGTAGATAAAAATCTTGGACCTCTGGTGAAGACTGTGATGACTCGGTGCATTCAATGTACAAGGTCAATAGTGGACTAAACTTTATAATTTTTACCCCTGCAAATCTGATTATTGTGAATGCAAATTTTAATATTCTGTTTTCTCCTGCAAATCTTGTTCCTGTGAATGTAGATTTTAATATTCTATTTTTCCCTGCACGTCTGGTTATTGTGAATGCGATTTTAATTTAATAAAAAGCTATACATTGGAAGTCGTATTTATGGCTTGTTTCTTCAAAAAAAGTTATGAAATACTTTGATTTGTAGAATGTTTATTTGAATAGTATTTTTGTAAAATTTAAGGATCCCGTGTTGTATAATTCTGTTTAAAAATGTAGTGGTTATGACGTTATGATAGTTAATGAGAGAATTCACAGGCCAATTTAACTTGCATATGATGAAAGTGATTTTTGTCAGTAATAATTTAGTCTGATTGTTTTGTTACTTTTTGCTATGTCAGCTGAGGACCTTCTTTGGTTTCTTTTATTTCTGCTTTTGGCATTTGGCATGTGTTGTTAATTTTTGAAACCCAACCTTTGACAATTGAGAAACTCTCCTTGCTATCAGTTAAATTGCCTCGATAAACAATGTTTTCTGAGTGCTTGAAAGGGCTCTGGTGGAATGTTTCTTTCTGCAACAGGTGTGTTAGATTTGCAACTGAGGTCGCTGGGGTTCAGGATCTTGGAATGTTAGGTCGTGGCAGTGGAGAAGAGATTGGGACATATGTTGAAAAACTTTTGACTAGTGAGCTTTCTGGAAATGTCATTGATATCTGTCCTGTGGGAGCTCTCACTTCAAAACCGTTTGCATTTAAAGCCCGAAATTGGGAGTTGAAGGGCACCGAGACCATTGATGTTACTGATGCTGTTGGCTCCAATATTCGAATTGATAGCAGAGGACCTGAAGTGATGCGCATTGTTCCTCGTTTAAATGAGGTAGGTTTTCTCATGGAAATATTTTGTTGAACTGTTTGTTATTCTTTGTGGTTTTTAAAATTATTTAATTTCTGTAGAAAAAAACATTGTCCCATGTTTGCTGGTGCTTGAGAAATACTTCTCCCTTGTTTTATGAGTTTGTTTAGAAAAAAGGTTTGTTGTTGGTGAGCTGATTAACTTAGTAGGAATTGATGCACACCTAAACAATACACTGACGAATTTTGGCTATAGATTTTTTTTTTTCTCATTTCATTATGACAATTACTACCCTTTTTACCTAGTGTGATATGGCTTCTGTTGTTGTTTTATGGTAATTACTTTTATGGCACAAGCAAGATGGTTTTCTAACATTCTTTACCAGCAGCCTCTGAAATACATTGTGCATGGTTAAAGGAACTATATGCAGTACTCAATTTTTTGATGTTTTTTATAACTTAATTTCAATTTGATTGCTTTATGTTAGTAGAAATAAAGTTTACTTACTCATTTTGCCCATATAGTTGATTTTTTTTAATCTTATAGCCCCTTTACTTAAAAATAATCTATTTTAGTCCTTATAAGTACTATTCTTAATCACATTTAGTTCCTATACACTCTAAATTTTGCCCATATAGTTGATTTTTTTTTAATCTTATAGCCCCTTTACTTAAAAATAATCTATTTTAGTCCTTATAAGTACTATTCTTAATCACATTTAGTTCCTATACACTCTAGGAACTAAATGAGGTTAAAAATTATATGTATAGGGATTAACACAGTATGTGTAGGGTCTGAATTATATAATTTTTAAGTATAAAAACTAATAGGTAAAGTTTGTACAACTATAAGGAAGAAACGAGTTTATAAACCTAGAAATAAGTAGAATGTTGTGGTATTGAAAATTAAAGAAGGAAAAGAAAACCTTCAACTAGGGTCTACTAGAGATCAGAAACTGTTGACTAAAGAAACATCTTGCTCTTTCCAGGCAATTGAAAAAGAATGAAATAGTGAATTTATTCAAGATAATTATATGTTTACAAAATAGCGTCTCAATTCATCCTATTTCGTCTATGGAGGATGTTCTAAAAAATTATCATGATCTTGTGGGATTAAATAAACTGCTAAGTGTTTTTCTGATTATTCGTGACTGGATAACCATACTTTCATAATAAAATACATGAAGTTTTAACCTATGATTTTACACTCCCATTTACAGGCAGTTGCATTACTAAGATATTTAACTGATCTTATGTTTTTGGGAGAGGGTTGTTGGAGGGAATGTATGAGGTTTTGAGTGCGATTGTGCCATTGACCATGAATTATGGAGTAAGTCTTATTTAAATTGTGCGATTGAGATCCTCTTATTTAAATTTTTAAGATAGGGGCATACAGAGAGAGAAGACTTTACAGAGTCCCGCGTGCACTGTATTAGGCCACACAAATTGTGATTCAAATAATTTTATTCCTTTCTCCATATTAATATTTCATATGAAAAGCTCAAATGAGAGAATCCAAATTTGTGTTAAAATTTAAGAGAATCCTCATTGTATGAGCAACTAGTGAGGATCCCCTGTAAGGGTTGATCTTTTGGGACCAAGGGGTTTCATTTATCATTTTCTGGGTTGAATTTATAGTTCTTAAATTGCTTTACATTTTTATGCTTTAGGGAAAACTTTGCTCTATTACCAATGGGAAGATCACTCTATCTTTCTCTCCTTTAACAAAAATCCCTTCTCAGGGAGAGAAGAGGTTGGTTTATGTTCTTACTTTTGCTATTTTTGAGGCTTGAACTGCTTGCCCATTGCAGGATATAAATGAAGAATGGATTTCAGACAAAACTCGCTTTTGTTATGATGGTTTGAAAAGGCAGAGGTTAAATGACCCCATGATTCGTGGTCCTGATGGACGATTTAAGGCTGTTAACTGGCGTGATGCCCTTTCTGTGGTAGCAGAGATTGCCCACCAAGTTAAACCAGAAGAAATTGTTGGAGTAGCTGGGAAACTTTCTGATGCTGAGTCCATGATTGCCCTAAAAGATTTCTTAAATAGGATGGGGTCAAATGATGTATGGGCTGAAGGCATTGGTGCAAATACTAATGCTGATTTCAGATCAGGATATATTATGAATACTAGTATTGCTGGTCTTGAAAAAGCAGATGCGTTCCTGTTGGTTGGTACCCAGGTATTTGTCATTATCTCTATTTATTTTAATAATATTTCTGTATTTTATTGTTACAGATGGTCAAATATATTCTGTGTATAGACTATAGATTTTCTTTCAGTACATCATCTCATAATGATTGAACTATCCACTTATGTAAATTAGGAATCCCATGTTTTTGCTTTTTTCCCATTATAGAGTATTCTATTTTGTTGTCACTTCTCTGGGATACCTTCAATCCTCTTTATACTCTGACAAAAGCTATGAGAGGTTGGTCTGAAGTCTTACGATGACATGCTGAATAGAAAATGATTTTTTCCTCATCATTTTTTTTTTTTGGCAAATATCCTGTTTCTGCACTGGATCTGATTTTGATAAATGTTGTTTTGGGCATTTTATGCCATGGAGGAGCTTGAGTTATTCAACAATTTAAACTTTTTGAAGTGTTGTGTTTTGACTTAGCTCATCTATTGGTTATATGTTGGCGTGGATCTTCCATGCATGCATAATTCTTTTGTAGCTTCTAGTTGTCTTTAATTGCATATGTGTTCATTCTCAAATTTGCAGCCACGGGTAGAAGCTGCTATGGTTAATGCCAGAATACGCAAGACTGTCAGATCAAACCAAGCCAAAGTTGGGTACATTGGGCCTGCTACTGACTTCAACTATGACCACAAACATCTTGGTACGGACCCTCAAACACTTGTTGAAATTGCTGAAGGTCGCCACCCATTTTTCAAGACACTTTCAGAAGCTAAAAACCCTGTTATCATTGTTGGTGCTGGGGTTTTTGAGAGGAAGGACCAGGATGCAATTTTTGCTGCTGTTGAAACCATTGCACAAAAGGCAAATGTTGTCAGACCTGACTGGAATGGCCTTAATGTATTGCTTCTCCATGCTGCTCAGGCTGCTGCCCTTGACCTTGGACTTGTTCCACAATCTGAGAAAAGCCTCGAGTCTGCAAAATTTGTATTTTTGATGGGTGCTGATGATGTGAACTTAGACAAGATCCCAGATGATGCTTTTGTTGTTTATCAAGGTCACCATGGTGACAAGAGTGTTTACCGTGCAAATGTTATTTTGCCATCGGCAGCATTCAGTGAGAAGGAAGGAACCTATCAAAATACCGAAGGATGCCCGCAACAAACGTTGCCTGCAGTTCCAACAGTTGGTGACTCCAGAGATGATTGGAAAATAATTCGAGCTCTGTCTGAGGTGGCAGGAGTGCGTTTGCCCTATGATACAATTGGGGCTATTCGTGCCCGAATTAGGAATGTAGCCCCAAACCTTGTCAATGTGGATGAGAGAGAGCCAGCCACATTGCCATCTTCACTCAGACCAACCTTTTCTCAGAAGATAGACACAACTCCATTCGGGACTGTAGTTGAAAATTTCTATATGACTGACGCCATAACCAGGGCATCAAAGATAATGGCACAATGCAGTGCTATGCTGTTGAAGAAGTGAAACATGGATTTTTTATTTTTTGGTTTCAATAATGAAGAATCACGTTTATCAATTCTGGCCATGCAAGACTTTGCTTGCCTAAAACTTATTGGATGTTGTTAGTATCCAATAAATTGAAACTAGGATTTATCTGTTCCATTTGTAATATGCGGTGTGAAAGCACCACTATTTAGAACTGTTGCCGTGTACAATTTGAGTTATCCGACTGATTGTGAAAAGTTTACTCGACTCGTTCATTTTCCGTAGTCAGGAAATGCGGAGTCAAAATTTATTGCAAATTATTTTCCTTTGCTGTATGCAAGAATGAACAGTTCAAGCCCGGGGTAAATTCGACGTACTAGGTTACTGGGGTAAGGAGAAAGATAGAAGTGACAAGTTGAAAATTGAGTTGGAACTTTAAAATCACCTAGTCTAAGGTTGCATTGGGGATTTGGTAGAAAAAATGACTGGGTTCGAACGATACAAATGTCACTTTATGCTGATTAATGGCCTTGATTTTATTTTTTTGATTTGTGGGAAATCCTGAGTTCATGACTTGGACTGCTTCATTCCTCTAACATATTATCAGGGATATTGTTAGTGGTAGATAATTCATTGAAAGCTCTATATTCTCACCTTTCACTGTTTTATTCAGTTGTCTTTTTTATTCATGAATTATTTGCATTTATAACACGGCACGAACATCTCTAATCAAATATCAAAGAATTTTGTTTTTTATAGTCATTTAATTATAATTGATATATATAATAAATTTGTTGAGTGTTATAATAATTATTTTTAAAATTATACTTAAGATAATTTCTAATTGAGTAATGGTATAGAAATATTTACTTCGATAATATGTGAAAATTAAAGTTGAGAAGTTCTCTTCATATTTCTTGAAGACAAGTTTAGCATACAAAATGGAACCTTGTACTGGAAGCATTCCAAAATCCACATTTTTATTATTGTATCATATCGATTTATCTTTTCCAAAGCATTTGAAGTAGCAACACAAAATGAATCTACGGAATGAAAACTTGACGCAGGACGGCTAATGATTCTATTTTCTGCTCCTGGATGTGACAAGAGTTACTTCTGCACCTTTGAATGTGAGGAGATACCTGTCTGATTATATGCGCTGTCCCAATTCTTCCCATCAAAAGGTCTGATTTCAACATGGGTCAATGTTCCAGGGTCAACACATCTAAATGTAACTGCAACCCCATCTGGATTTGAGCGTGGATAATAGAACGAGGTTATGCCACAGATTTTACAGAATTTGTGCTTTGCAGTCTGAGTGCCAAAAGTGTAAGTTGTGAGAAACTTCCCAGAATCTCCCAAAAGCTCAAAATTGTCAGCAGGCACAATGAAGTGAGTATTGCCTCTCATGCTGCAGGTTGAGCAGTTGCAATCCCATGCCACAACACTGGAAGGAGCGACCACTTTCCACCTTACACTCTTACAATGACAACCTCCAGTGTGTACCACCTTTTCAGCATCCATTTCAGAGTTCTGAACAGTTGATTGATTACGAATGAAATGTTGGCTTCTATAGTAACAGGCTAATCAAAGAACACTGAGATTGGTATCAGAACTTAGAATTAAGTAGGGAACAAGTTGGAATCATATCCATAAAAAGGCCTTTTGATACAAATTCAGTAATAATTAGATTATGAGTTTGTGAAAAATACCCATGCTGCTAACAAATTACAGATTTTGTTTCCAAAGAAACAGAGAAAGAAAAAGGGTGGGGGATTTTGCAAATCAAAGTGAGGAATGCGGTGAGGCTCATATAAATTAAACATGGACTTCTATTGTTGAGATGAACAAATCTTTGATGTAACAAAATGGGAAGAACTAATGATTTTGAAATATAATTGTGCAACTCAATCAGGTTTCAGTCAGGACCTAATGAAAGTACAAAGTATGCACATAAAAAAGTTCAACTTACAATCAGATAAATGTGAAACTTATTATCACTAATCGTCCTTATAACACATTCACTAACCGAACAGCTTGGAGAATGCACAGCAATATCACATTCATACCCTGGCTCCATAAGGATCCTAAGCAGTAAACTTCAAGACAACTAAAAGACAAAATCATGGTTCAGGCATGCAGCATACCAAAATGAGACAACTATCTTGAACTGAGGCAACAATAGTTTTACCTCAAACTACGACAACTTATCATTATCCCCCTCTGCTCTTGTCGATTCCAAACTTTGCATACCCATAAACATCAATGTCATATATCTATTTATGAGCAAACATGTTATATCACAAATCAATTAATCACTGTGGTGGCACCGTGTTTTGATACCAATCTAAGGAAGAACTTCCCATAAACATCTCGCAATTGTTTCAAGCCACAACCAGTCACCCCTCCCCTCATATCACCTCTTAAACCTCTATAAAATTTACATGAGCTTTATGAAATTTCCAACAGCGTTGTTGGTCTAAAGTTCCAACAAATAACGAAACATTGATCAAAGTGCACGCAAGAGAAAATAACAAAACAGCTTAGTTCGCAAAGGTATTCGTCAACAACAGAGAGAAGTATTAAGAACTACAGCAAAACCCTTTGCCAGAAACCGAATTAAATCCAATATTCTCAAAACCTTTTCGCATCAGATGGGTATTAAATAAATAAATAAATAAATAAATAAATGAAACATTTCGTACCAGTTATATGGTCTTGCAGGTCTTGAACTTACTACTTTTCTTTGAAGTAGCAAAGACTAAATATGCCACTACCTTCTGCCCTTATGTCAGGATTAAATATTCTTTATTATTTTCTATTCTTGTTTCATATCTATACGTTGATTTGTTTTCTTTTTTTAATAAAAGAGACATCAATTTTTGTCACTAACAAACACGTATTGGTATTGCGCTAAATAATGAAGATTTATTTATCTTTAATCCCATCAAATCACGGTTCCAAGGCAGAATTCATGTTTTTTTTCTTTATGTCCGCCAGTTTTTATATTTTTTAAATTTCGGATACAATTTTTTGTTGAAAAAAATTATTTAATAGAATAAGAAGCCGGTACACATTCCTATATCATTATTTTCTTATACTTTTCATGTTTAAAATGTAAGTCTTATATTAAATATTGACCATAATTTTATTGATAATGATTAGAAGTAATAATTAAAATATCTCTCATTGTTAATATATAATTTTAGATATTTTTATTTAAGATTAATTATTTATGCATCTTAGATAACAAAAAATCCATTATTTATGATTCATTCAAGGACACTTTCATACATTATTCTGTTTATTGTCTGTTTGAGAAAATAATTTATTAATTAATCGGGAAAACAAAAAATTTAAGGAATGTATAAATTATTTAAATTTTTTAGTATAATAGTCAATTTATTGTGTCTATGGAGATGCTGGAAGAAGTCGTCTTCTACGTAGCCCATGCTGTAAGTTGGGCCTTACCCTCCAGATTTGGGCAACTGCTTCCTGCACTATATATCTTTTAGCATACACCCATCAGTGAAAGAAAACAATTAAATGCCCTCGTGTATTTATAATTTAATGACTTCAATTTAACATTCTAAAATATATTTCTGAATTTAGAATATGGAATCTATTTCCGGAATATCTTTTTTAGAATACGATTTTTATGTTTTGAAATAATTTTATAAATTTTACATTTCAGAAAAAATATTTTAAAAAGTCAAGTTATTCATTTTAAAATATGATTTTCAGAGTATAATTTTTTCTTAATATCTTTTCTAGAATGTAAAATTTACTTTTATCAAATAAATTATTACGGAATGTAAAATTTATATTCTGGAAAGGATATTCTAGAAATAGGTTCTGAATCTTCATTTGAAAATAAAAATAAATGGTCTGGTATTTCTGAAATTGATGGGTGCAGGTTCAAATGGATATGGTGCAGGAAGCAGGTGCCCCTGATTTGATTCCTTTTCTGATGAGTATTGGGCTTCGATAAATGGATCTAAATTTTATTTTCTGAAGATTTTTTTTTTGTCTTTTGTGGTAACTGATTTCGGCATTCGTTGAGAGCTAGATAAACGTTACGTGAAGAGGTAGAGCACAAACTGTTGTATTTCACTTTCCTTGGCCAAGCTACAATATCCACTGTAACAAGGGTGTGAGTACACACACAGAATAAAAGCAAAAGTAAGAAAAATATGTTAAGAAAAAATAATGAAGTAAAACTGTTCAATTTCTGGAGTTAAATTTATTATATACTTATAAAATATATATAACATTTATTTTACTCTTTCCAAGCAGAGTTTTTCTTCTTCTAGTTCTTTCCTATTTTACTTTTATCCATCTAATACTTTAAAAAAAATTATTATTCATAGTAATAATTAATAGTGATATAATTGGCCACCGAATCCACATTTATTGAATATATATTATATCATACTATGTGTTGCCTTCTCTAAACGTACTCGATTCGCTTCACCGAATTCTTGTTATTGTCGTTAATGTCCCCATGCACGTGTCCATGCATTTAAACATATAGATTTTTTGTGGGAATATTTAAAGATGTAGATGCTCTAAAGTTTTGAGATTTGTGTCCTCATACAATTAACCATGCTAGATTCTTCAAGCTTTTGCTGCCTTATTTTGTTCCATTTCTTTGACACGACAAGAGAAGAAAAGAGAAGAAAAGTAGGTGTGATGCCATTGCCATTTCCATGCATTACTGCTCAACGACAATGCTACCATTTAAATTATCTTCAATCCCACAATTTTGATTTTCATATTTGGAACTTGTAAGCTGTTGGTTTGTTTGTTTCTTTGTAGACCAGAAGAAATAAAACGCAGAGTTTTCAGGATGTCTTTGAAACTTGAAACCCTAAATTCAATGAACCAACAAGTTCTTATACATTTACAATAGAAAATCTATTGTAGACCTTTGTGTCGGGCGGTTATTGACCTTTTAGGGCATGGACATAGTCCGAAATATTTTATACATCAGGTCTTTAAAGTTTAAAAAGAAAAAATAAAACAGTGACAAAGCATTAGTTAAAGTTTAAGTTTTTAATAAATTTAGTTATATTTTTATTAAATTATTTTAATCAATTAATTGTAAAATTTTAATATTTTTTAATTGAATCTCTATCATTTAATTTTTTATTTACTGAATAGTGAGACTGTTATTTTGTTTAGGTATCTTATTTAATTGTTTTCACAAGTTATATAAATTTTTTATAATTAATATAAAAGGATATTATGATTAATGTAAAAAAATATATAACTTTTATTTTAATTGAAAACAGGTTGGATAGACGCTTATTAATAATAGAGACAGTCCTTTAATTATTGTAAACGAATATGTGAAAGTTATATGAAAATATGATTATTTGATAAATTTTCAATAAAAATAAAAAAAAATTTATATTAACCATAATATTATTTTATATTAACTATAGAATTTTATCTCTCTTACATACAGAGACAAGTAACAAAAATATAATAATAATCATGAAGTATAGATACTTAATAGAAAAATTTAATAATAATTAAATTAAAAGTATTTAAATTTACAAGATATTTAAAAATTAATTAAGTATCTAAAAATGAAAAGTAATATAGTTATTAGAACAATTTATTTAAATATATTATATTCCAAATCAATTTAATAGGATTATATTTATCTTTTCTTTTTTATTTTTTTAAATGTCATGAAAAGTTATTTCTTTATCTTTTTTATTGAAGATCTCACATTAATTGAAAATAAGAAGATAAATTTTTTTAATAATTTATAAAGTGATTATAAATCTTATCTTATAATTCGATTTTATAAAATTAAATTAAGTTTAAATTTTTTGATATAATATCAAAATTTATTTTAATAAAATTATTGAACCAATCAGCAGCTCATGGACCATCTTCATATATAATGACATAAAAAGTAATAATATTATCTAAACTAGACAAGTCTATATATATTCTGATACGTCGCAGTACTGAATTTTTTGAAATTGATCTAACTGTGTTTTATTTACTTCTTCTGTGGCACTTCCTAAATTGATTTCACTCGTATTTCATGCTTCTAACTTTTTTATTTGGTTCTCCCCTTGCCTTCTGCATGTAGTTAAAGGTCTCGTCTATTTCTTTCTCTGTCCCCGTCAAGACCACGAATTCTGAAATTCATACTGAAACTGTAGAGTTTAATCAAATCAAGATAAAATATAGTTTATTAATTCAATTAAAGTTAGAGGGTGATATTACATCATGCATTATTATGGTTCAAATGTGTATTCAGTAACTGCGAGAAGGTAAAATACTATATTGATAACAATAGGTGTTGATTAGAATGGTTTTTTATTTTCTATTGTTATAAGATAAAATTATCTTTACTGGTAGATACACTTTAATAACAGTTTATGATAATATTGAAACGACTCTGTCTTTCAACTTTAAAAAAGGTACGAGTTTGACATCTTTAAAAGCATTCAAACACTAAACTCAACAAAGATTGATAACAGTAATTTTGTATTGAACATTGTTCACCATTATTGAATCGATAGGATGCCCAATATCATATAGACCGTATCACTATATATAAATCTCTCTTGACAAAGTTTGCTCTAAAATATAAAATACTACCACTCCACTTCAGAGAAAGAAAAGTTAAATTGTAATTTTTTTATAAATTTTCTTAATTATTATTTTCAATTTATACATAAATTTATCGAAAAAAAAATCATAAATCAGTTGCAGAAGAGTTGCAGTGATGCAGAGAATGAAAATGGTGAGTTAGTTTAGGTAGTAAGAGTTGATGATTAGGGTTTTGTTTAAAGGTAAGAAAGAAAGCGAAAGGAGGGATGGGTGGGGGAACAGGTCCATGTTGTTTGAGAAGGTAATTGTGAAACAAACCACATACCAACCCAAACACTTCCTTGGACCACATTCTCATGCTCCTAGGGCCCTATATATATATATATATATATATATATATATATATATGCCATTTTTACCTTCTACTTTTCAATATCCACACATTTTTTTATTCTCAATTACAATTTTCTTTCCCATCTTATTCATGTGTGTTGTTGTACGCAGAAGTTACAAATGCTAAGGACAAGAAAAATACTGTGCTTGAATCCTGGTCAACCATGACTGTGACCATACATTCACTATTTTTCTTTTCCATCTCTATCTCAAAAAGCAATACATAAGATAAAAAGCAACTCATAGATAGGATAGATGATGTATAAATCCAATTCCTTCAGAGTTTTAGGTTATAAGTGGTGTTATCGTTTTATGCGTTAGCTCTTGTTTTTATTTTTATTTGTTTTTTTAATTTTTATTTTTTGAATTTTTTAACAAATATATTAAAAGATTTACAAATCTAATATTTTAAGATTTTAGATTAAAAGTAATAGATATATTGACTTTTATTTTTATTTTTGTTTGTCTTTCTCATAATTTTTTTAATTATTTTTTACAACAATTTTATTTTAATTACGAATTTTTATTTTTATTTGTCTTCCTGATATTTTTCTAATCAAATTTCACAACGATTTTACTTTGATTACGTGACAACGTAAAGGATATTGTAAGTGAAATTATGATTGTGTTTAAGAAATGAATTTTTCATTTAGTTTAGAGATGGTTTCAAGCAGGTGATTTAGTACGATAGATCGCAATTCTTTAATAAAGTGGCGGTGGATTTTCATTTACACTTGATAGTTCGTGGACTACTTCGTCAATAGTTCGTAAGCGTAATCTTAATTTTCCGTTGATGATTCTCCATTTGCGGTTGTTGTTTTCGTAAACCCAACCAAGCCAAAAAAATTTACTTCAAATTTCATTTTATTTAGTACATCTGACGAAAATATCAATTTATCCTTTTCCTTGTAATAAAACATGTCATATCATAGTTGATAAATGAAAATAAATTTTATGCGGGTTGTGAAAAGATCTTTTTTCCTTTTCTTAAATATCACCTATCAATTGATTAAAAAATCTATCATCACTGGCATTTGCTAAAAGATATTGAGTGTTATGCAATATATTAATTATGCGTTTTTTTGTGATGTCCCACGAGATATCTGGTGGTCTAAGTTTGTACAGTGCAAGGATTAATGAGTGGAAATGGCTTAAAGTAGATGTCTCTTCAAAGTGATCCAAAGACATAGAACTACCTTCATTGACTTCTTCAATAATTACATTTATAACTTTATAAATCCGATTCGACTAGATGGCTCACATGTAGGTATATCTTCTCTATCAATATTTACCTTGTTTTTCTTTCAAGGAATCCTTTATCCCATATTAAATAAAAAATAATTAATTTTTAAATTTATCATAATTTTAAGTACTTTTATCTGAATATTCATTGAAAATCATTATTTTATTAAAAAAATTATATTTTTTAATTAAAGTTTTATTTTGTCAGGAATTAGAATAACATGATCGTTTAATTTCATATAATGAACTTCTACAAAAAAAAAATTAAGTTCATTATTTATAAAAGAAAGTGATATTGTTTCATTTTATAAATTAACTATTAAAACAAAAATCAAATTAAATAGTTATGTTATCCCTATTTATGATATAATATCAATTAAAAAATATAAATATTTTAAACATTAATAGAATAAGATTTTTTAATAGGAATTCAAATGAAGATAATTAAATTTATGAAGAACTTAAAATTAAATAATTTTTTTATGTAAAGATATATAAATAATGATGACATAAAGTAACACATCTTAACTAATGACAAAAGTTAATACCCAATTGAAAAAATATATAAAAATTTTAAGTAATTAATATAATAAAAAATATTATGAAAAAAACTCAATTAAAAATATTAAAATTTATGATGAATTTATAATTTAATTAAGATTTGGATGAAATATAGGAAAAAATAGCATGTGGTTTAGATCATCCAGTCTTAATAACTGATTTTCATATAATATATAATTAAAGTTATTATTTTTTATAAATTATTTTTTTAAATATGTATTGGGTCAAGAGTGAAGATATTTTGCTACAAAACTATATAATTTTTGAAGAGGGTCCAATTCCAACCAACATGGCCAATACTTGGTGCTCCATCAATTATTGAGTAGTAACGCTATGAGACATTTTATTTTTACCATTAACTGTCTACCTCTAATTCCACTATTTCTAACTGGGATGAGAACTGGACAATAAATGACATATAGGTGAATTCTAAAATGGTATTTTTGCACTGATAAACTTTTCTGTGTGAAACTTGTTTGGTTCGGGAGTAGGAACTTTATTATCGAAACCTAATGATGGGTTAGATATCTATATTATTGCATTAACTTAATTCAATTATTTATTACTTTATCTTTCAATGTTATTGGTTAACATTTTCTTATTATAGAGGAGAATAAAGAAAATGTTTCCAGAGATGAATATGTTATAGATTCTTCACTCAAAACTTTATTTCTTATATTATATTAGACATCAATAATTTGATGTTGATGAATAATAATTTGTATTTTTACAATTTTAAATTAAGATGATTTTAAATTGTATTTTTCTATTTAAAATTTAAGCTTTAAGATTAATATTTTGGAATCATTTATTTGTGCTTAGTTTGTATATTAACATTGTATTTAAAAATATCATTTATAAGTTATATATATATATATATATATATATATATATATATATATATATATATATATATATATATATATATATTAACATATATCATAGTTATTATATGCATATTAATATGATAATTTTTTTTGTCATAATTACTCTAATAATTTAGTTGTAGACTAGACTGAATTCATTTTGTTGAAACTCATTTATAAATGAGTAAAATTAGATTAATTTAGTGAGTCATCAACCTCCAATAGATCATATTCAATCAAATTGGATAATCCATTTCGACAAAGTGTAGTTTGTAATATATCTCATTGTAATTGTTTATGTTAATCATTCTTGTTGGATGTTATAATTTATTATCATACTTTGGTTCTATTCTCGTTAATTTATACATATCAATAACATATTATTTTTTTCTTATAAATATTTTATAAGTAATTTAAATCTGAATATAATAAGATAATATTAAATGTATGTGTCGATTTTAATATAAACTCAAAACATTGTGTTATAATTAGTTAGATTAACACCTGCACGACATTTTTCTTTTTTTCATTTGCTCTCCAGTGCCGGCCAAGGGTCGATAACATTCTTGTTCGTTTTGTTTATGCCATTTTCACAATGAAATGTTAGTAAGAATACCGACAAGGTAATGAGCCTGCTCTAAACGGCGATTCTTAGTCAAAAATGTTTTTGTGTGACCCGTGAATTAGTTTTTGTATGCATTTACATGTGTTTGGGAATTTGATAGCCAACATAATTTGTTTGGTGTTCAGTGAATATTCAGTTCATTTCATAAAATTAAACAAAGTACATTTTGTATTATTTTAATTCACGCAAACAGTTATATCATCTAGCATCCAGTTAATTATTTAATTTTGTGTGTGGCTGTTGTATTTTGTTTCTTTGTCTAAATACATGGTCCTTTCAGCAATCTCTACAGTGGAATGACTCGCGTGATTTGAATTATTCTCTTGTAAAACAAAATTTGACTAAAATTGAGCAAACTTTTGTATGATAAGTTTCAATACATTTTTATTTTCCAGACATTGAATTTATTTATTTTTTTAATACTATGTTAAGCAAGAAGGAGAATTTGTAGAAAAATACATAATTACTCATTTTTAGGTGTTAATGATATATATTTATAAGAAAAAGTAAAGTCTCCCTAAGGAGTAAGAAACAATGATATAATTGCTACAAGATAGTTGCCTAACTTGCTTCGCCCACTGAGGATTAGATAGCTATCAATTTCGATGGTTGTCTTACGTAGTGACAAAATATTAGTTAATTTGCAAGTTTTTGTCGGATAAATTTTCAAACGCATGCATTTTTGGGAGACATGATCTGTCAGCTGTACAGTGTAAAATGCAAGTAAACAAATTTTTTAATGTAGCAAAATATGCTAACATTTTATGCAAAGGTTATAGGATTTCCAATTGGGACAAAAAAGATTGCGGCTCAATAATTTTTAGACAACAATTGATTCACAGTTTTTTTTTTTTTTTTTCTCAGAAGTAGACAATTTGCTAAGTTAAATAGTACTTCAAATATCCCATTAATATCCATATCGTTTATGAAATTGTATGCATATGCACTTATAATTTATATATATAGGGTCCACAGTATTCCCATTGTGGCTCAGTTCCTTTTGGTCTGATTCCTAGTTGATCAGTTAGACTGAGTCAGAATGGCTGGTTCTCATAATTGTGATTCTTAAGAAGCATTATTAGCTTTTAAAGTATATCAGCACTTCCTAATTTTTTTTTTCTTGATAAAAATGTGCTACAAATAAGCATCAAACTATTTTCTAATCTCTGATATACATCAATCCAAGACCATGCCAAATTCCTTCAAACTTCAACCCAAAATCATGAAGTCACATATGAGCTTCATGAGAATCTTTACGATGCCTTCCACCACCCATAGCAATACGTTCATGAATCAACACATAGACCCAAACAATTACACCATTTTGAATAAACTATAACACCATTGTATAAACTAGTTGTAGTTTAAAGGATCAAAGGCCAACAACACATCACTTTCACCTCACCTCTTGTATCATATCTTTCCTATTGACAATTTCTCTTCCAAAGATACAATGATTATTTTCCATCCATATATACTAGTTTAGCACGCTCCACGGCATTTCCTAATTTTTTTTTTTATTGAACACTTTCTCCATCATTTTGTATTGTCATAAAATGTTTTTCTTAGGATAGATCGTAACACTACAGTGATACTAACTCAACCATAGCATTTTTTTCACACTTCCTAAATACTTTTGCAGGGGAAAAATATGTGTGCAACAGCTTCAGCTTCAAGATCCACACACAATGGACAACTCAAGTAATCATTGTCGTGTAATAAGTTCCTCCTGAGCAGTTTGTTCTCTTACGGGTTATTGAGTCAATAAAAAATATATTTGGAGAATGTGATGTTTTTATTTTCATTCATGACCTTGTGGTGGAATTAATAATATGCATACTTATTGTAATTCAAATTTACCAACCTTAAAAATTTACGTATGTTAATGTCTTTTTAGCATACAGCTACACTTCAGCCCATTCTCCATTTGTCATGAGTAGTATTGGCATACATGCTAACGTGCTTTACGAGAAAAAATCATGTTTGTTGACTTGGAAGAGTTGCAATTATCCCAAGTTAAGAATAACGTTTTCTTTTTTTCATATTTTGTCTACATGTGCACAAGAGAATAACACATGGTTAGAAATTTCATCACATGAATTACCAAGAGGACAAAACCAAACTTATCCATACATTCAAATTCCTATTTTTTGAGATTGGTTTTCGTAAGGAGTCAATCAATGCATAGTCTCCGTATTGTTTGGTGGTCTCACATCATCTTCATTAACTCACCATAATGTGTGTTCCTAGCTTGCCTATATGATATTTCTCACTACTATTTGGAACTCAAATCCAACCATCACCTTCCCCCTTATAAAACCTCTCATGAGAATAACAATTGCATTAGTTTATTCACCAACCCTTCCTCCTAAGCTAGACAAGGTCTCTTCCACCCAAATTCCAATATCATCACTCTATACCATCCCATATTCCCATGTTATTGATCACCTCCATTTGCAAGCATAAAAAGCCTATAAAAGTATGTGACAAACATTGTCCTCCAAACCATTCATGTAACCAAAACTCTCATCTTCATTCATTCTCCAATTTGCCATTTCACTCTCTTACAAAACTATCCTCCTCACTTTTCTTCCTTTTTCCCCAAGTCTTTCCACCCACCATCTATACTCCAAAAATATATACCCCAAAGTAATCCCCTAATATGAAACATATTCTACTTCCACTTCCCTAGAAGTGTTTCACCAAACCCTCTATGATCCTTAGGGTTAAACATTTCTTTTTTTCGATTCATCAAACACATTTTTTTCTTGCTTTCTTTGTGTCATTTCTAACACCCTCACCATCGTTGTAGGAACGTTAAACAGACAAAAAAAAACATAGTGGTAAAGAGGTAAGTATAAAACTAAACAAACATAGTCTTCTTGGAAAGGAATGTGTCTCGTGACTCTATTTTCCTAGCTTGCTTTTAAATTTCTCAATAGCTAGTTGTATGAGTTTCCTTTAATTTGGATTTTCTCCTGTTGGTAGTCCTACATAGGTAAAAATCAATGTCAACACATGACACAGTACTATTACAAATCTCATAAGAATTTATTTCTCCAAAAAAATTGTGAATGTTATGAAACAAATTAATATGAACAATGCAATTTAAAAAATACGAATACATATTAAAATTGTAATAAAAAATTAATTCGTTCCCAATTCTAATTAAACAAAATCATATTTCTGAGTAATATGATTAATTGGAAAATAGATAATGCTTTGAATGCTGTCACTCGAGTAACATTTAGGGTTTAGTAATATTTAATAATGGTCAGAATATTGGTCGGCAAATAAAAGAACTCACTCTACTCTAGTCCCTTAATTTTGAGTGAAAGACATATTCTTATACACTAAAAAAAAATTATATTGAATTTATATTCACTCTACTCTCTAAAAATTATGTATCTTATTTTATAGCTAAGACACAATTAATATACTTACCTTTTTATTAGAAAAATAAAGTTACCAATATGTTAAATCTAAGAAAAATATTGTTTGGTGTCAAAAAATATTTACTGAGTATGTTTATATTATAGGATACTGAATCCGTTCAGCACTTATTTTTAAATAATAATTATAATGAATAAGACATGAGATAAATATAGGGGTTTTAATATTTTTTATACATTTCTAAGTAAATTTTTAGAAAGGTTTTTAAGATTTTATCGAGGTAGTCAGCAAGACCATTTTGGACTACGATGTACTAACCCGAATTAAAAAATGAAGCATTCAGATAATAACTGCGGAAAGTGTAACTGCTTTATATGCGCTGGGATCCAATCCAATTATAAATAAATAAGGTTAAATGAGATTTGGCAAATCTAAAATTAGTCAATAATAAAATTCACACTTCCAATTTATTTTCAAAATTCTTAATATTTAATAAGTATATAAATTTAATATTAATAATTAATTTGTTTCTTTTAAATTAACAATATTAAGATATTATTTTTTTATAATGATAGTATAACGTTTCAGCATATATTTTAAATAAAATAATTATACGTTAATATTATTAATTTAAGAGTAGTAAAACTTTTTAAAAAATAAAAAATTGCTGTTAAAACTAAATTTCATATATTTTTAAGGATTAAGTATTAAAAAATAAGTTAGAAATTTGAATAAAAATATTATTTAAGTCTAAAAAACATTTTGGAGAGGATGTAACTAACACTTGAATAGGTTTCTTTTTCACTCAGAGGAGTTGACCACCCATACATCACCTTCTGTCGTACTACTACAGTAGCATCATGTTGGGTTACCCACTTCTTCTTCCTCTTCTTCCAAGCACCAGCTGTACTTCACCAACATCAACGTCCCACTCCCACTCCCCAAATCACATTTCACCCTCCTTCTTACACCAATATATTTTAATCTATTAGGTCACTTCTAACTGTCTTAAGTTACTCATATATATGTGTTTAAAAAAATCATATAATAATAATATGTTGGATGAAATAAAATAAGATTGGTGCATATGTTAAATGAAGCAAATGCTAGAATTGAGCATAACTGAAATAGAATTAAGTAGTAGTGTATTTTCTTTTTTAAAAAAAGTGGTTTGGGTGCGGAGAAGTATGGGAGCGTAATATAGAAGGGGCTTAAGGAAGGAAAAAGAGATCATAGGAGAGATACCCCTTCACATAAATGAAATTATAAAACCATCTGACGAAGACACACCTTCCAACTTTAAATATCTCACCCCAAATTTAATTGGGTGGGATCATAACATAACGTAAGATGCAGAGATACATACACAGATAGATCTGAATTTTCCATTTTCCAAATCAAAGATAAATAGAATGACAACATCCACCCCCCACTCAACCCGAGAAAACGCGTCTTCCCTTTCTTCCCTTCCTCCCCCTATATATATATACATTACAACCTTAACCCACAACCTGCGATGCCATACTCTCGCACAACACACACACTAACATCATCATGTCTTCAACACTCTTCTTCTTCTTCTTTTCTCTTCTCTCCTTTGCACACCTTTCCCTGCAACTCAACCATACCTCATTCTCACTCTCTTTCCCTCTCACCTCACTCCCTCTCCCCACCAACACCGCCTCCAAGATGCTCCGCGACTCTCTCATTGCCAACTCAAACCGCACCAGAAACATCACGCGACTCACTTCGCCTTCTTCTCCCTATAACTACAGGCTAACCTTCAAATATTCCATGGTTTTGATCGTCAACCTTCCCATTGGGACCCCACCGCAGGTTCAGCCTATGCTCTTGGACACCGGAAGCCAACTCTCGTGGATTCAGTGTCACAAAAAACCACCCAAGGTGCCTCCCCCGACGGCCTCCTTTGACCCTTCTCTCTCCTCCACTTTCTCCACTCTTCCCTGTACTCACCCTGTTTGCAAACCACGAATTCCCGATTTTACCCTCCCCACTTCCTGCGACCAGAACCGCCTCTGTCACTACTCCTACTTCTACGCCGACGGTACTTACGCCGAGGGAAATCTCGTCAGAGAAAAATTCACTTTCTCTCGTTCCCTTTTTACCCCTCCTCTCATCCTTGGCTGCGCCACGGAGTCCACCGACCCCAGGGGCATTTTGGGAATGAACCGTGGACGCCTCTCCTTCGCTTCACAATCCAAAATTACCAAATTCTCCTATTGCGTCCCCACCCGAGAAACCCGACCCGGTTCCACTTCAACCGGGTCCTTCTACCTAGGCCACAACCCCAACTCACTCCGGTTTAAGTTTATCCCAATGTTGACTTTTTCTCAGAGTCAACGCATGCCAAATCTTGACCCCTTGGCTTATACTGTCGCCTTGCTGGGGATAAGAATCGGGGGCAGAAAACTGAATATCTCGCCGGCGGTTTTTCGTGCTGACGCTGGCGGGTCGGGTCAAACCATGGTTGACTCCGGATCCGATTTTACTTACCTTGTTGGTGAGGCTTATGATAAGGTGCGGGCGGAAGTTGTGAGGGCCGTGGGGCCCAGGATGAAGAGGGATTACGTGTACGGTGGCATTGCGGACATGTGTTTCGATGGGAACGCGGTTGAGATCGGACGGCTGATAGGGGACATGGTGTTCGAGTTCGAGAAGGGCGTGGAGATAGTGATTCCCAAGGAGAGGGTTCTGGCTTCCGTGGAGGGTGGGGTCCACTGCGTGGGGATTGGGAACTCTGATAAATTGGGTGCGGCCAGTAACATCATTGGGAATTTCCATCAGCAGAATCTGTGGGTGGAGTTCGATCTCGTCAATCGCAGAGTGGGTTTCGGTGCGGCGGATTGTAGCAGATTGGCTCAGTAGAGGGAACGCTTAGATACGTGTTGGTGCATTACCTTACGTGTGTCAGCTGTAGGTGGTTAGGGATTTTTGTACGATGGACAACGTGTCACGTGTCTGATGAGTGTGATATCGGTGAGATGATCATCATCATCATCATGAAGTTGAAACTAATCACACGGCCCACGAGCAATGAAGAAAAAGAAAGTTCCGCAACTGTTGGCCATGATGACACGAAAACGTGGATCATTTTATGGCTGCTTTTGGAGGATGTGTGAAGAAGCCACATAAGTAACGTTGTACACTGTAATATGAACGAGACCGCGACACATTGTATATATAAGAGGATTAATTAGAGGATGTGTATTATCTATATTTAATATTAATATATGAACCATTGCTTTGTTTTTTAAATATAATATCATATATAAGAGAATGTGAATGTCCTTTTACATTATGCAGTGATATTTAAAAGAAAAAATAGACACTCATTGCGTGCGTGCATATACAAAATCAGTATCAAACTATCAGTCGCTATTTGGTGGCACTTTAACTAAAATTGACTATCATCTTAAGCGTGTACTTATGAATAAGAAATCGCTTTTGGGAACCATCGAACGCGTTTTTTAGTAATGATTTGTTTGGCAAGGCCGGTGCTAGAATAACGTTTAGTAATTGCAATGCAGGCGAATTTTTAAGGCACATTAAAAGAAGTTAATGTTTCGGCCTTCATGGTGAAAGAAAGTGAGCTTGTGCATTATTGGTGATTGATGAAAGGAGTAAAGGTATGCGTAGTATTTGAGTGAATCGCATCCATTAGAATTGGTTTTTGTCTGTTTCATTCAAAATTTGGTTTGTGAACAATGGCGATGGGGTTCTCGGAATTAAGTTAGCAGGACCATCTTTGTGAAAACAGCTACCATAGCTTCACCAAATTATAGAGTGGCGGTCTTAAGGTTTGAATGTGACACCTCGTGGCATGCATCACACACAATGTTTCAACTTGCAATTACTAACTAGTTTCTCATGTCCAAAAGTGATATACTTGAAAACAGTTGTGTATCTATGTGGAAAAGTAGCATTGGAGGGATTCAAATCTACATCACGAGAAAGCTCAGAACTCATGCAATGTCTTTAACTACTACTTTTAAATCTGGCTCAATATGTTTTGCTTAAGCAGTGTTAATGATATATTTCAGACCTCTTTTTTATCATTAGTTCAAATTTATTAAAATTACATTATTTTAGAAAAAAGAACTTACTTTTCTTCCTTTGTTAAAAGAGATGTAATCTGTAGGTTATATTTTTCGTTTTGGACAATTTAATTGATTTTATTGATTCTCTCTGTCGCTTTGGCACGTGCTTGTCTCTCTCACCTCATCTTTATTCATCAATCTCACGTTCCAACACTGGCTAATTTGTGAGCAGAGCCAAAGCTGTTGCTTCTTTTTTTCATTTTTTGATGAATCTTCAAAAAGAGGGAATGAGCTGGCAAGGGCAACTATTACCCAAAAAACAACTACAACTATCCAACTAAATGGAAAAAGTACATAATTTAGGTCATGGCCAATTAACATGATTTTTCTCTCTCTACATAATGCAGATTGTAAAATGGTGAGAGACATGCAGGTGTGAGAGAAAATAAATTAAAATATAGGAGGCAAAATCTTAGAACCATATTTTATGTTTAAAATTTGACCCCTAGAACTTTGACTAATGGTGCTATTAACCAAGTGATCTTAGAGAAGAAAATAGTGGTCATGCCGCCACAAAAAGTGGTTTTAGCAATACGATAATGGTAGTTTAAAATATGGTTTGCCCAAAAAGGTTAAAGGGTATTGGTTTCATAAGAAGAGGACAAAGGCATTGTAGTAGAAGGAAGAAAGTGAAGAAACAAGATTTTACGATTACGAAGAAGAAATGAGGTGGGATGGGACAAGAACAGCTACTTTCGACTAGTTCGCCTCCCAAGACACTTCTAATTCCCGACAATATCTTTCGTATGATTAAAGTCCTTCACAAAATAATGTTATAGCCTCATGGGAATAAAGTGAACCCCATCTTAATCAAATTAAGCAAACCTAATACATTAGTAAATTCATTTTTGCATTATGAACAGTTTTTTAATCTTACAACGTAAAATATTGTCTCAGTTCCTCATATAATCTTGTGCAAATATCTCTAAAATCATTAACACTTGAGTTTCAACACCACATCAAATAAAAACATGTTTACTAAACACTCTATCAACTCTCACCTAATCAAGGCGAAGTCAACATTTTTTATCTTACAATCTCTTCTCGTCATTGGTTCTAGAATATATATTAAATGGACCTTGAATATATATAACCTTTTCTGGTATAGGAAAATAAGTAAAAGAAAAAAAAATGAATTAAAGCAAAAAGATTAAGTTCTTACGAAGTCAACTTTTGTTTGTATTTATTTTCTATAACCAAACAAATAGGTTATCATTCATTTCCTCTCTTCCCACTGTTGTCTTTTAAGTCATCCAATAGATAGGCTTTAACTGTCATTAAAGTAATACTTATGCACAGCCTGTAATTATTATTATTATTATAGCAAAAATAAATTCAAATATGAATTATAAAGGAAATACAGTAATGTTATGCACACCACACGCATAAAAATATCTCCACACATGTCCCACAAAATATAGAATGATCAATGCTTGAATTCTTGCTACCCTATTCCATATACACACCTAACTTGTTTTTTTGTCATCAAATAAATTTCATTGGTGTACGTTCAGTGAGGTTTTGTTTGCCTCTCTACAGCAATTAATCATCTAAGCAAAAGGGTTCCAACTTTTTGTTTTCCAACAGGCTGATAAACCCATATACTTTCTATTGCAATTTTTATTTTTATTTTTGTAAATATGTTTCAAAGAACTCGTTTATTTGGTTTGTTGGGAGTATACTTAATGCAAATTTAATTGAATTTTTTAATATAATCTTTCTCACATTTAGCATAGATAAACAGCATTATTGGTTAATTCATTTTACTCTTCCCATATCTGTAGTACTGTAGAGACAAATAAGGAAGCCTGTTTAGGTAAGTTAATCAATAATTTTGCAAATTTTATTCAATGTTTTTCACAAAATGTAAATTTATTTATTAAAATACATTTAATTTTTTGTAGGATCAATAAGTTTTTGAAAAATTTATTCAAAATGGTACAATTTTGTGAAATACTTATCAAAATAAGTAGATTTTACAAAATTATTTATATAAATAAATTGTGTCAACTTAACATAATTTTATTATGAAAAAATTATCGTATGACATGAATTTAGATTTGTGAAAATAAAATCATATTAATTTGATACAATTTCAAAATAAAGAATGAAGCATTGTTAGTTTGATATAATTTTAATATAATAACTAAAATTATGTTTGACCCATGTAAATTTAATTAATTAATATTTATTTATTTTATTATTTTAGGTATAGTCTGGTAGTGTAACGCTATTTTAATATAATTTTATTATAACATGAGTTTATTTAAATAATAAAAAACAAACATCAATTAACATGGATAAAGTGTATAATAAAATATAACTTCACATCTTACACTACACTAAAATTGCATCACGTTAATACCACTTCCTTGTTATAAATTTACAGTAAGCTTATACATACACAATTTTTTCCCTACCTACTACATATTTTTGATAATTTTTTTCAGAATTGAACCATTCTAACAAATTTACCAAGTTTTTTGGTACTATGTAGAAAATGTGATAGGCTTAATTTGAATGGTACACTAACTAATAAACGAAAGACACTTTACAACTGCCTAGTGTCCCTACTATTTAATGCTTTGATTAAAATATTTTCTCACACAAAAAGATCTGAAGGATCACACAAATTAATGAGAGCCAATATGAAGAGACATTAGACCCGCTTATAATTTGTCCTTGGATATTTCAATTTATTTTAATGTATATTATTTAATTACTTTTAAAATATATTTCAAATTATTGAAATATCCGATAAATGTTCCCTTCCTTTATTTATATTAATATTTCATGGGTACGTCAATTTGAGACACGATCTAGGTCTATATAGGCTTGCATAGTCCTCCCACTGGATAGTCAATGAAACCCTACCACACCCTCCGGTTTTTCCTCCTAGTCATTACTGCAAACAAAATGGTTGAAAAATAGGAATGAAGGAGAAAAAAAAGGTGAAAATTTATTATTTTATTGCATAAAAATAATTAAGAAAGAGAATAAGAAAAAAATATAAATCGAGTAAAATTAAAGTTTCTTTTTTATAATTTTTTCTATAAAGTGTATACTAAATTATAGCATATATTACTGGAAAATAGAAAATAAAATATAAGAGCTTTTGCAACATTTGTGTGCTTCAAATGTCTTGGTCTACTTTGTTTAGTTATATAATTTTAATTAAATTTTAGTATATTTAGCTCATGGCTCAAGTTTAACTAATTAAGTATTAAATTGAGCTTGAACTGTAAAAAGGATGAAAAGGGTTGCATGGAAGTAAAGAAGCTCGTGGCTTGAAATGATTTTGTAGCAAATATTAACTCTCATTAACTCTCCTTTTCCATCAAAATGAAAATTGAGAGGAGACACCTCTGTGAACCAATGGCAGAAGGAAGGCAGTGGGGCATGTTAGTGACAAGGGTTATAATTACAGAGTGGGTCAAAAGAAGCAAACATGGAATGGCCCATACCCATAAATGAGTTACAACCTTATTAGATACAATAGTCCCTAGATTTCAAACTAATTAAAGTTTGATTTCTCAAAATTCTTCAAAGTTTTACATTTAAATATTTTGCATTTTTTCTTTTCCATTTTTACAAACTATGTATATGGTTTTTTTATAAATCGAGAAATGTAAATAAATAAAAAATTAATTATACAGATGAAAAACAATTAATTAATATTCATGTTGAATTTTGAGAATAACAGTTAAATAAAAATGACATGTTGGACTATGTTATGATATTATTTTTATATCATATCCTTAATGCATTAGGTGAATCTGAAGAAAACATAATGAAGGATTGATTATTAGTGTGTTAAACCAGGTGTAGAAGACAGTGAAGGAGTAAAGACTGAAAAGGGGAAAAGGTTTTGTTCCAGGGGAGAATGGAGCATAGAGATTAGAGAACAGGTGGAAAGTAAGTTACGTCACAATCACAACATTATTTATAGGAACCAGCTGGCCATAAAATCGTGGAGCAGACTTCAGCTATAGTCTCGAGGAAAAAGAAAAGTGCAATCCCAAGGAAAATGTTACGTTATTTTCTGACCCAAGATTCTAGTAATAATAATTACTCATTTGTTTGTTTATTTATTTTACAGCTATGGCTAAGTTGGAATCTCTGATTTTGTGCAGAAAAGAAACAAAAGATGTGGAAAGCTGGGATATAGTATTCCACCTGGCTACAAGAAACACTGCCGAATTCATTGAAAAAGAAGGACCAAATTTAAATTTGGAATTGAAGGTGAAGTGAATCTATAAAGTGAAATTGGAAAGGGAAAGAAAGGGTGAATTAGGTTATGTTATGGGCATGGGAGTAGGTGTGTTAGGGGTTGCACATATGTGGGACTGGTCCCAACCCAACCCTTTACCTCGGCTTTCTAATATATTTTTGCAGTTTATTAGAGTAGAGAATAATCTTTCTTGTGATATTATAAATTATTATTGATAAGAGTCTATATAAAATTTGTGTTAAAAAACTCATCCGTGAATTGTGAAGATAGCTTTGGTTTGAGAAGATGGGTTTGATTTTGTATTATGTGGTGCTTGGTTGCTTTTAGCCTTTAGTTGGTGCTTGGTTGGGATGGAGCCAGACAAAAACAGACTTTGCTTTAGTGGGTACTACAACTCATAACACAACATCCAACTCCACCTTATTTTTTTCTCATTCATCCGTGTCAAGGATTCCTGTTTTTTGTTTTAATCCTATATTAACTAAAAATAAAAACTTCAATGATTTATAAGTGATTGTTATGTTATGAGTTCATTTTGTAAAATTTAAGTTTAAAGATCAACTTTAAGATAATATCAAAGTTATTCTAAAATTTAATTTAATAAGACTCTTAAATCTATCCAACCACTTGTTATAACATTATTCTTAAATATATAATCTCACTTACCAATATAATCTCCACGTCAAGATATTCTACTAAAAGAAATACTTTTAATATTTATAAATAAATACAAATCTCTAACTCCCTACGTTAGATTTAAAGTATAATTCTTCAATTTTTTTATCAAAATTTAACACCTTCCTTTCACATTTAAATATTGGTTAAACATTAGATATATTTTCTATTTTTCAAAATTTCCCACCTTTTAAATTTCGACTACACACCGTCTCTACTGATCTCCCTTTTAAACAGGGGTGTTATTTTTATTATCCCTACTGACCTCCTTTTTAAACACCGGTGTTATTTGTATTATATCAATCACTTGTTTTTACAATAAATGTTACAATTTATATTTAATTTTACTTCCTTACGAGATAATTGTTGTAACTTAATTTTTTTTCTAATAATTATTACACTAAAAATTGAAGTTATAATTTTTATTTTCATATTAATGATTGGATTAAACATTTATCAAAATATTAAAAATTATATTTGATAATATAAGTACAATTTTTTTTTACTTATTACTATAACAATTTAAGTATATTTAACGAACTAACCTCCATTTTAAGAGAATTGATGGAACCCATAATATAATTTAACTTAATAATTATTAGAAATTATAAAATAATAAGTGAGGGATATGGTAAAAGAAGTGAAATTAATATAAGTTTAAGTTTTGATAAATTTTATCTTGTAAAAATCAAAGAATATTTAAAAGAGTTTCAAAACATGTTGCAAGAATTTTGCTTAAAACAATGAGAATAGCTTTATTTCAGAAAAAAGAATTCTATCTGTACAAAAATTAGTGAAAATATAAAGTGAAATTCGAAAACAAAAAATATACAAAGAAAGTAAATGGTAGGTAACATGAAGTGAAATTTATAATCAAATATGATTGTGTAATGAATGCTTATATTATTTATTCAAATATAAATACTATTATATTTTTTTCTTTTATGTTTGTATTGTTGAGTGGATTGTTAATGGGCCTTCTAAAAGAAGTCTAGTAACTTTATTTCGGCCATTTCTTCCTGCACTCCCACGATTTCAATCTGTTCCCCATGGGAGTGCGAAATGACTTATTTGCCCATTTTCATTTTCAACCATTCATTAGTTTGGGGTCGGGTAAAACCTAAATCGAGTATCCAGTCACTCGACCCAAATCTGAAAAACCATTTCTTTCTTCATCAACAAACTCACTTATTCAATCGAGTTTGATCGTTAGATTTTGATAGCGTTGGTGATTTGAGTGATTCTGTGTATCGTGACTTATTTTAATTTGATTGATTGAGCTAGAGGTTTCCGTAGGATAGAGTTTTAGATGGGCATTCTCGAACTTAGTTGTTCAGTTTTCTAATTCGTTGGAATAGTTTTCTAATACCGGCTTCTCTTATAGCTATTTTGATTTTTCAGGAGATAATTTGATGCAACAGTCTATTTCGCTTTTGCGTGTCAAGGATCCCTTGTTCAAAAGGATGGGAGCTTCCAGATTGGCTCGTTTTGCAACAGATGGTAAGTGTTCCTTTCGATATTTGTGTCACTAATTGCTTGCTATTGGTACTTTATGATCCATATTTCTTTGGCACATGACATTTATTGAAGCACTTGGTGCTTTATTAATTACTAGTCATTTGCACATTAGGGTAGGTTGTTGTTTTCTAAATCAGATTCCTATTCTTGCTTTTTTGTTTTTGTCGGCAGATTCCTGTTCTTGCTACACATATTTTCATTATCCTTGTGCTTTACACCAGTGACAGTTAGTCATTTAGTTTTAATCTCAGCTTATTCTTGAGATGACAAAATTATGGTTGAAGGGAGATTTTTGGAGTAAATCAGTTAATATGGATTGAAATTTTACCCTTGAACTGATAATGAAATACTTACTGAGATTTTAATTGAGCCGCATCTTTGTAAGAGTTAACAACTTACAGCTAACAGAGTTACCTTATTGTCAGTTATACTATTTTTGTCGTGATCCACGACTGAGTTTTACTCTGATTAGGGAAAATTGCCTTGATCCGAATTAACTAGTTTGTGCATTATAAAACGGCTTATTTTGCTACAGTTTCTTAATGTGTAGGTATCTCATGAAACTGATTAAGGATGAAACGTGGTGATTTATTACTTTCTAAAGTCTTTTGTCTCTGCATAAGTTGTTTATACTCAACATTGTTTACTTTTTGCTTGCAAGATGAAAGAAGGAAGAAGATAATTGAGATGGGTGGAGCTCAAGAGCTCTTGAATATGTTAAGCACAGCGACAGATGACCGAACGCGGAAAGCAGCATTGCAAGCTCTTAGGCACTATCACACTCAGGTGGAATCATAATTCTTTTAGTATTTTTATTTACATGTTCTAAGTAGACTTTTTTCAAATATACTTATTATCATGCTCTGTTGGAAAGGTGGATTATTAAGACCGATGGTACTTTTCTTGTTCTAAATAGTACACCAAAAATACCTAACCCTTACTAATTTTTTGTTAGTTTATTTGTACAATATTCAGTTTGTCATCCTTATTCAATAAATATGGACTTTGAAATATGAGAGATAACTTAAATTTTGTCAATTATTTTGGGACATTATGTTTGTCAATATTTTGATTATTAAGAACCCAGTTCAAATAACATTACGAGGTTGAAAGATATGCAAAAGTACAACCAAAAAGTACTGCTAGTACTAATATTTTTTGTTCTTTTTGGTTGACATACAGTACTTCATTGTTATAGATGAAGCTCTAGCATCCATGCACCATGTCGGGGCCATTTCAGTAATTAGTTCCGTACCAAATTCACTTGAGGACGCAGAAGTTGAGAGTTTCAAGTTGAGCTTGATGAAAAGGTTCCAAGATCTGAGATATGATGTGACATCATGACTTTTACTTGAGGTACAGCCTCTTTTTGTTTGCTTTTTTTTTGTTTGTTGGAGCATGACATATCACTACAGGAGAGAGTAAGCTTGCAACCAAAGCATTTTTGGGTAATAATAATGGAAGTTGTTGTGTATACTTTGGCTAAATCCAACAAAAATCATAGTTCTACTCTTATTTTGTTTTATTCACTTGACAAAACTGTAACTGTATATTAGGTTAACATTACATTATTAAACTTAAATACTTGTTGGACCATATAAAATGTATGATTGATCATACAATATCATTACTGAATGTATGCAATTTCTAGTAAAGCATGACCTTCATCTTTAGACCTAGTAATCATAGGTTGCTATTTAAATTGTTTAGGGTCACCTAGCGAACCTTACATTCTTTGATCATGGATGTTTTTTGAGGAAAAGATATTTGTGAAAGAAATTTAATCATCAAACACATAAAATTTGTTCCCACCAGTTCTGGCTTGTCAATTCTACTATGCAATTTATGATCAAAGACATATTTAGGTTCCATTTATATTTCCAAGCTCCGAATGATGCGCCATCTCCAATTTTTTTCAGAAGGACCATATCACTGTCCAATGAACTTTTCACATCTTTTCAGAAGGACCATATCATTGTCGAATGAACACTTCACTAAGTTTTTAGAATAAAAGGAAATATAGAAATGATTTAAGGTTTTTTTATAAGTTAAAACTATTTTAACCTCTTTTTTATTGATAGAAGACTCTAAACTCACTAGAAAAAGGAGAAGCAAAGCTAAAACAATCACTTAAATAGGAAAATGGAGCACAGAATGGTTTCTAGAGAGCAAAAGAGAGCATCAGTCTCCATATTAATATTTCATATTCTCTCTGTGATTCAAATATTTTTGTGCCTTTCTCCATATTAATATTTCATCTGAGAGAATCCAAATCTATGTTAAATTTTAAGTAAATCCTCATTGTAATTACATGAGCAACTAGTGAGGATCCCCTGGAAGGATTGATCTTTTGGGACCTAGGGGTTTCACTTATCATTTTCTTGATTGAATTTGTAATTATTAAATTGTTTTATATTTTTATGCTTTTGGGAAACTTTGCTCTATTACCAATGGGAAGATCACTCTCTCAACCCTTCTCAGGGAGAGAAGAGGTTGGTTTCGATTCTTAGTTTGCTATTTTTGAAGCTTGATCTGCTTGGCCATTGCAGGACATAATTGAAGAATGGGTTTCAGACAAAACCCGCCTTTGTTATGATGGTTTGAAAAGGCAGAGAGGTTAAAAGACCCCATGATTCGTGGTCCTGGTGGACGATTTAAGGCTGTTAACTGGCGCGATGCCCTTGCTGTGGTACTAGAGATTGCCCACCGATATGAATTGGGAAAAGGAATTGCACTTAACTGCAACTGATAACAAATGATGTTGGTTTCAAGGTAAACCTTATGGGCAAGGTCATCTAAGGTTCTCAAGCATGAAGCAATAGAAGCTTTGGGGTCACAGTGGTGAAAAGGAGATCTTCCAGAATCCCTCTTAAAGCAATCGCTTAGGTGTCAAGCTAATCTAGACCTCTTCTCATCAAAGGTCAATATGTCACAATACCCAGCAAAAACATGTTCATATGCATTTTGCCAACAAGAGTTTGAGCTAATAATTTTTTTCTGAGCATTATATATCAACTTCACTCCGGGACGTTGAAGAAGGCGTCGCCTTTTGATGATGAAAACCATCTCCATGATTCACTTAACATGGATGAAAACAAAATAATAACTAGAAGAGGACTCCTATGACACATACAAGAATTTAATCAGAGAATTTATGTCTAAGTTCCGTAACCCTACATTAAACAATGAACTTTCCCTACCAAAATCAATTACCTCAAGTTGCACTGCAAAAATAAGAGGCGAAGTTCAGAATATTGAAATAAATTAATAAACATCGTGGCTATCTATTTTTGTAGCAGAACTTGAAACGTATTTGTTGTCGCCTTCTTCTGTTTCCCTCATTTTAAGGCGTAAAAAAAAAATACACAATCTCCGTTGGGTAGTCTGCAGTATGTGCACTTCACAATTAAATTGAGACACAGAGAGAGAATAAAAATTTATAAGGGAAGTCTACCTTAGCCGATCCTCTATTTTCTAAACTATTTTCATTAAGTTGAGTGTGGCAATGGTTTAAGGTTAATTTGAAATAAAAATAAATAAAAGCAGCATATATTATGTTATTCTCACACAGGGACAAACTTGAAGCGTGGAAACGGTAAGTTTGGGTGTTTGCAAGATTGTGAAAATGAAGTTATAAATAAAGCTTTTACAGGAGAAAAAAAAACCATTGGATTTGCATCAAATAATAAATGTAACAAAGAAAAAGCTAACAATTATTTTCCTTCACTACCACATCAAAATTCCTCAAAGCAACAACCAGATTGTCTCCCCCATCTCTAGTTTTTCTATATTTGTAGAATCTCTTCCCATCTCCATGTTGTCATGTGGTACTAATATGCCACATACTTAGAACCGACCATAATAATATGATTAACATCCAATATCTTCAATCATATGGCTTAGCTTTTGCATAACTATGAACATGGCCAATTCTAAGAGCTACCACTTTTAGCCGTTTTCGTTTGTTTGTGTAAACTCAACCCAATGTGTGAAAGTGCTCGCCACTAATAGCGATAGTTTCAAACTTTTTAATGAAAAGTTAATTTCATTGATAGAAGTCATATGCTAAAAAGAAGTGGTTGCAATACAACCAAAGTCGAATAATTTAACCTATGACAGTGTTATCAAAATGAGTGGCAAGACAGTAACAGAAGTCAACACTTGAAATGAATGACTGGCCTTCACATTTGTGCATAGTGATGATATACACTTGTTAATAGACAAATTATTACTTTGGAGAGAAGGAAACACATGACCTTGCATTGATTTAGGTACTTCTAACGTACTGAGGTAAACATTATGAAATATATGTGCTATATTTCCTGCCTTGGATGTTAGGTTAGGAGTCCCAGGAATCACATGACTGAGTCCAAAAAGATCTCTTCACAAGCTACCATTCACCGACACTTGTTTAATTACACTCACTCGTGATTATCATCCTACAAATTAAAGCCTTTCTATTTATTTTTTTCTTCTATGAACATTTTCATTTTCCAATGTTCCACAAAAATATACGTAACCATTAACATAAGCTAATTCTTCAAAAAATATTGTTTAATGATTAATTTTTATTAGAAAAACCACTAACTTTAATAATAAAAACTACCTTTTGTTAGAAAGTGGCTTTTAATAATTTATAATCTTTGTCAGCAAAACCTAACTAAACATTTTTAGTAGAATCTTTCTTTTCAACTGTTCTTTTTTTCTCATACACAGTAGTACTCAAACGAAGAAACTTTGTTTAAGGAGAATGAGTCCAGAAAAAGTAACATATCAACATAGGTATGTTTAAGTTAAACTTCTTATGTGCTTGTTAACAAATTTATTTATAAAAACATTAAGAACAGCAGATCAAATATTATCAAGTCCTAACTATATAAATGTGATACTCACGTTATTGTACTAACGATGACTAATCTTTATTAAGAAATTTGGTTGACCACTGACTTCAATAAAATCTAATCTTTATTGGAAAAACTAACAATTTTAAACACAATCTCTCTTTTTAATCATGTTTTTCACCATAATACTTAAAACCGAGACTTTATTTAAAGAAACTTCACAAACAACACAAGTATGCTTAGTTTAAATTTCTTATGTGATCAACAAATTTATTCTATTGCAACATGGATTACATGCAATTGAGACATATATCAATCACTAAACTAACCTAGTGACGGAAAACAGATAATGATCATAAATCATGATTGGCCTTTGGCAGACAAATAGCTAGATTAACCGCAGGTACACATTTGACTGACAAAGCAGTGCCACCCACCATACAAGCCCTTTTATCGATCCTCTTCTTATTCTTCATTCTTCTGTTAACATTATCCTTACCATCACTGTTATCTGCATTGTTGTAGCCATTGCCAATTTTCTTGTGACCAGACTCTTTAATAAGCCTATCCAATTGCTGTGAAATGCATTGAACTTCATATGAGTCAAGAAGAGGTTTAATGGTGTGAAGTGATGGTGTTTCCTTGGCCATGCCCATAGCTTCTAACTTGTAACGTGAAGGCCTTGCCACACTTTGAGATCTTGTGACATCAAACTCAGTCTTGGCCTTTGCTTTAGACCCTGAACCATGTTGGTACCATGCCCTTGCAGCAGCTTTCACAATGGCCAATTCATCTGTGGCTTCTTGAGGCTTCTTTCTCTCAACTAGAGATTTCAGAGAGAAGAGCTTGAAGGACATGATCACATGAGACCACTGTGTTTTGAAAATGTGAATGTGTGTTGAAAATTTATGTTCCGCCATGCATTGCAATGTGTTGTTGTGGTTGAGAGCTTCACGTGTGAGGAATGGTGTGTGTAACTTTTTTGAAGTGTTCACAAATCAAAATGATGCTGTCAGAATTTGAATAACATCATTAAATGAAATATGGGTGTTCGGACCTACCAGAAGTTTAAAGATGTGTGGTAGTTTGGCTCCTGTGAGAAACTGGTTTGGCTTTTAGCAATGTATTTTTCTGACTTGTCTACACCAATAGAGGTTTATTCTTCAACCTTTTTTTAAAGGCTTTTAGGTTCAGTCAGAAACCACTCCAAGCTCTGTGGTTTTGCATATGCCCCACTACAGTGTGGTGGTATACTAAAAGTTCACTATCAGCACTTCTGTTACAATCTTTCTTTTGGGATTTGTTCTGAGCCCGTAAACTGCATCTTTCTCCATCTTACTGTCTGTTAGTTTAACTTTTTTTTTTTATATATAAAAGTTCATAAAATTAATCTTAAATTGATAAATCAGATACATATGTTCAAATTAATCTCATTGTAAGAATGTGTTACAACTTCAAAATAATAATTTTTACTTAAAAACCAATTGGATACTTAGTTTGATACGTTCTTTCACGGTACAATCACTATATATTACTAGATTTTCTATCTTAAGTATTTAATGCAACTGCATACTCAAAATTGTACTCAACCACCAATTAAGTTGAACCACAAGCTCAACGATGATCTCCATGCGACTTTAGTGACAAGGAGGCATTTGCATGTTTGGATTTTCGTAAACCATTTCTTCCTCCCACACATCGTTTTCTTTACTTTCAAACTGAAACTATTTTAGATACATGCATGCATGTTTGGAAATAGAGAACAGAAATAGACAAGAGTTGATGTTTTTCAGTGAAAAAATTACGGCTTCGTCAAGAGAAATTTTAGCACTGCAACTTTCCCAGAACGGAAAAATATTATTTCTTGAATCAAATGGGGGTGGATGGGGGTCTAGTAACAATTGAAGTGATATCAAAGCATAATATACTATTACTGAGCATAGAACAGTTCAATATAAAGGTAATGTAATTAACAACAATATTTCTATGCTCAGTAACATTATTTCCATTTTTAATTATTTTCTTTATCAACAAAAAAATTGCCTTTGAATTGAAGTAAGCACATACACATTAAAAAAATAAAAGGGAAAAAAAAAATCCTGTCATGGTGCTTCATTGTTTGGCTTCTAATGAAGTTTATGTCCAAACAAATTTTGAGCGCGCTTTAAACATGAAAGGTACTCGTTCTTTATTTCAGGGGTATCAGCAATTGACCTCTCAGATACAAACTGCAAAGCAACAATGAAGTTAGAACAAATTTTCAGCATAACTCTGATGAGCCAATAACATAACTGTGGGTCCAACCCCACCTTTGTGGGTCAAAGTTAAAGCCACTTTCTTTGGTAGTGGGGCCATCACTATGAAACATTGTGGAGAAAAATGTGGAGCAAATTATGGAGCAAAATGTGGAGCAAATTATGGAGCAAAATGTGGAGCAAATTGTGCTTACATTATTGGACATTCCATGCCTATAAATTAAAGGCTCCATGCTTTGGTTCTATACACCAAGAAGAGAGCAACCAAGAAGAAGTGAGAAGAAAAAGAGAGAGGTTCTGAGTGAGTGGAAAAATTGAGAGAATAGTGTGAAGAAAATTATAGTCGGTAAGAAGAAAAATATCTCTGAGTGTA
>Ga0209700_101274_pt1 | contig 51626 bp, 30 predicted proteins | sample SiratroredBW_FD_187528 | JGI IMG/M metagenome (GOLD analysis project Ga0209700, IMG submission 187528) | Root nodule microbial communities of legume samples collected from California, USA - Siratro red BW (SPAdes) (version 2) | ecosystem: Host-associated > Plants > Roots > Nodule | place: USA...
AAAAAAAAAAAAAAATTGATTTGTTGTTGTAAATTTTTTAACTTTTAACTTGTTATGATTAAAATATGACTTTCACTTGTTGAACTTACCTTTTTAACTCAAATACTCATATTATTTTCATGTTCTATATTTTAGTCATAAATATTATGTTTTTAGTTAACCATTATTCATTTGTGTTTTTACAGACACCTTTAGTTTTAATTTGATCCTTGTTGTAAAGAAAGCACTCAGTATTCAATAACCTTATATAAGTGGTACCAATACCCATTAAGGAAATTAAAAGAAACTAACAATACAGAGAAAACAAAAGTTGCTTATTAAACTATCTATTAAAAAAATAATTAGAGATGAAATTTGTATAATTATAGAAATAAATGGATACTTTTTTTGTCAAATTTTTTATTTTCTGAAAGTTTGATTTGATGAGAAGAGTTTGTTAGTTTGCCTATGCAAGAGGGGGAAGGACAAGTGGAAGGAAGACAAAATAAGTGTCTAACAATGGGAAATTGAAAAGTTAGGATGAAAGTTTGAAGTTAGATTGAAGAGTAGGCAGGTGTGATTAAAACAGGGATAAAAGGGGTCACGAGAAGCTTGGGTTTCTTTTGAAATTTTATTCCAAACACTTGGGTTTGAATATTTGCTTGATTCAAATGGCAAGTTGGTTTCAATTTCTTAGCCATAATTCTATCTTAGAAAAAAAAAATTCTTAGACTATTTAGTTTTTGTGATTAGTAACTTTTTAAATTTTGGATTTTTCTATTTATAATTAATTATTTATTTTACATATTTGATTATATATCACCCGTTATTAAGATATTTAGAGATATAATTAAACAAAATATTTAACTATATTTAAAAAGTTGAATAAGAAATTGATAACTAGATAGTTGTTTATTTATAACTAAAATTCATACTATCCAATATTTGACTATTTGTAGATTTAATTAACTTTTGATAATTAAACATTTATTTTATAGATAAAAAATTTATAAATATAGGATATTATTTGTAGAAATAGTGATAAAATATGAGTGATTCACTTTGAATTATTCAAATATCGAAAAAATATAAGTCACATGATAAAGAAGTGTCACAAAATACACACAGAAGACTTGTTCTAACCAATAGTCATACATTCTCTAAGAATAGTGATATCAAATAATTTAAATACATATTTTTGTTTTAATCTTTTAAAACATCTTTTAAGATGAAAAAAAATTTAGCTTCCAAAAGGACAATACTATTAAGTTGTAAAACCTATTATATCAATCTTAGTATTAAAATAAATAACTTTGTCTTGACCTGATCAGAAAATTAAATTAATACAAAAAATGTGTAAAGTAAGAAGTCTTAAAAGCCACACTTATAGAAAAGAACTAGAAGAGAGTCCAAGCAATTTATGGTTTTCGCGCCTGGGGTGGAAAGTTGATAGTATATTTAAAAAAAAAAAATAGAGGGAGAGAATGGGAAAGATAAAATCCACTGTGTCGGTTGAAAATAGCATGTTTCTCTTTCTGGTCCCCAGGAGTAAATCTAGTTCATATCTTACACTGCTTCTTGGATGAATTAATATAATTGAATATGTGCATGAATGTCAGAGATAGTTCAAAATGCAAACTAATCAAAAGGAACTAGATGACAAGTAGCAAGCTTGTGATTTCATTAAATTGTGGCTGCTGGGTTCTCTTCTTAATTTTGATCTTCAACTTTCAAATATTTGTTAGGTTGCTTCATGGAAATTACACTTCTTCAAGATCCTTACAACACCACTATAGTTTGAACCACACCAGCTAAATTTTTCATTCAAAATAATAATGATGGTACTAGCTAATACTAAACTGATAAATGTAAATTTTATTTATTATTAAAAATAGTTGAGAAATAATCAGAAAAAGGATTGAAACATACATGAGAGATTGAAATAACTTAAAAGATTTGATACAAAGTGATGAAGACAAATATGAATACAAACTTCTTATTAATTTTTGTTATTTTGAATGTTACAATATTAGTAATATTATATATAGTTAATTTGTGCAAGAGTATGATTGATTAAAATAATTAAAATATGAATAATTTTTTAAAAGAGTTATAAATAAAAAGTTAATTATTCAAATGTTATTTTACAAAAATCAACATTTATCTAAAATATTTTTTTATCTTCTCTTTAAATTTATAGAATATTTATTCATTCTTTTATAATTTTGAGTCTATTTTTAGTGGAGAGTAAAAGATTTATATCCAATGAGAAGTCATTTTTTAATAAGTTTTTTTTTCTTTTTTCTTTTAGTTAGTTTTATGAAAAAGGTTGCATGGCTAGGGTTAAGGTTTTGCATATAAGTTTTTTGGGACAAATGTAAACCTTTGTTAGTTTAGAGGGTGTGATGGTATGTTTCAATTATTAATGAGAGTATTTTATATATTTATTTAGTCCTTGTGTAAAAGTAGTGAAATTGAGAGCAGCCAAACAAGTTATAAAGATAAGAAAAACTTGTTAGTTTAAATTGTTTATCAGAATATTTTATATATTTGTTAAGCCTTCATGTGAAAGTAGTGAAATTGAGAATTTAAGCTAAGTAAGTTACAAAAGGCAAGAAAAGTCAATTAATTTTTATAACACTTAGGATAGAATATGAAAATAATTTTGGTCAAAATGTTCAATTTTGTACAAGGAATTTATTTTGTTTGAGAATATTTAAATTCGATATGGATAGTATATATGATGATGATTTTGAGATATTTGTGATGGTAATTATATGTTTGCAATATAATTAATGTTCCTTATAGTAATGTATGGTGTGAATGGGATGTTGAATTGTTAATAATGATGTATATGATAAATTGTATAATTATGAAGGTTATATACTAATGGGATATGTTATATGTTTGATAGTCAAAAATGTAAAATTTTTTAAGTGAATCAAATTGATTCAAAATGGTCTTAGAAACAAATTACCTAACTATATATGTATGAAAAATGAAGTAGAACAATTTTTGGACAAATTTAGCACAATCTATACAATTTTGCAAATTTGTTTTTATTTGAAGACTTGAGAGATTTAGTGGTTGGCAAGCAGTCCTTTGGTTGAACAAATAAAATAGTAGTTGAGCAAATTTAAACATGTGTTTAGTTCATTAAGCAAACAAATTGATAGTTGAGCAAAGACAATGTTTTCTAGACTTCAAATAGCATGTTTTAAAATATTTTAAAATGTTAAATTGTTTATATTTCATTAAATTGTTATATTTATCAAGTTATTATACTTGAATATCACTATTAATATTTATTTTTATGTTAAAATATATGATTTTGAATGACAAAATTGATTCATGAGTGTATGAGTTGTGATGTAATTGATGATGTACATGATTATATGTAAAATTGAAATGTATGATGTAAATTATGGATTTATTGTGGAATGAAATATGATTTGAGTTGAAATATATATATGACTAAGAATATATGTTAATTTGTGGTGATTTGCATGTGGTGCATTGTAAACAAAGTTATTTTCGAAGAAAGAATACTATGTTGAGATATGTAGGTTATGTATTAAATTTGAGAGTTTGTATGAGATACCTTGACTTTATTAGTATTAGACTCACATACAGAACAATATCAAGTGATAAAAGAGTCAAACAAACTTCATGTGACTTAGTGTGTGGTTTTTTTTTTATCAACAAGATATGTTTTATAATAAAAAAAATACACAGGATGTTCTAACTCTTTTACAGGAAATATGTACATCTACAAATTTCACTTTTGCAGTCTCATCTCAAAACCTTATCCACATAATTCATGTTTCAAGCCTAATTCTATTGAGTGGTCTTCTACTTAGTTAAAAATCAGTTCGGGTATTACAATAAAAAAACAAATGTATATATGTCATAGAAACTCCAAAGAGAATCTAGTCTCTTACTCAAAATAGATTATTCAAGATTTTTAAACCCTTACACACCAAAAACATTTCAAAACTTTAGCAACTTGGGTTTATATTATACCCTTTTCAAAACAAGTAGCTTTTTTAAACTTAATAGCATAGGAGAAGCATAAGGACCTATAAAAAGCATTTTCTAAAAGCAACCGGGAGATTGATGGAACCTCGTAAATTCATGTCCATAATGATTGTTTTCTTCAACATGATCTACATGTTTAAGGTTGTCCATGCTTTCAATATTTGTTATGGCACATGTTGCATCCTTCATGGTTCCTTAGCTACTCTTGAGTTAATTTTTGATCGTCCTTCTTTTATAAGATATTAGTTCCTGTGTCCCATCACAAAAACAAATAACATATATGCCTACTCCAAGTCCCTCATTTCATCCCTTACATTAGCTAACTACTCCCCCTTTATTTTTAGTTGTTCATCATCCTTATTCATTCCTGCCCTACCATATTTAGCTTACATATTCTAACTGTTTCAACTTTCAATTTTTCTTTCTACCATCTCAAGCAGGGAAGAAGATAGAGATCAATAGATGAATTGAATGAATAAATTAAATATTAGGCTTTATTGATTGCATACCCTTTCTAAAATGATGTATAACATATATTATGGACTCTAAGGTAGCTAGGTTAATACCAATGCATATATTATGGCCATACTACTCAACAATAAGACATTCATTTTTCACTTTCAACTAAAACAATTCTACCTTACAACTTTTTGTTATGATTTTTCTAATAATTTTTGTTATATAGTTTTTCATACTCACCTCCACACCTTAAGAAACATAGTAAGAATTACCTTAATGTTCTAATACACTCCAGAGGACATTGATACCAATCCTTGTAAGAGAATTTGACTACAAGAATTTTGTTTTTCATCAAAGCCCAAACTTTTAGTTCGGACATGTGGAATACTTCTTTTGCATCCACCTTCCTATCCTTAAATATTACTTTATTTCTTTGTCCTCACAAACTCCAAATAATCGCTATCCATAGATCCTTCCAAATCATATTCTCTTTTTTTTTGAACTGTAATAAACAAAATTGTTGAAAGTGGCTTATTGGTTTATTATGGTAGAGAGAACTTACTCCCACCCAACAACACACATATTCAAAAGTATGTAACCTATCTTGCAAAAGCATAGGTGTTTAAAAGTTTCATCTTTCTAGTGGCAAAGAAGACATAGTTTATTGCTTAACTCTACCCCCTTCCTATATAAATTCCTCCTTGTTGGCACTTTATCTAACAAAACCCTCTACACGAAGTGTTGTGCAGTGGGAGTATCTTTATATTCCAAAAAGTATTGAATATGCCAATATTTTCTCCACTGTAATTATTTTCCAAGATTTTATATGTTGATTTCATTGTGTGTGTTCCTTCCTCTTACCCTTTCCACCTCCACATATCCTCTTTTTATTTATCAAGTAAAACATAGGTTATCACTTATAGTAGTATTTATTATTGTGCTACTTCCCATTTAGACCTATCTCTCCTCCATGGTAAACACCATTCAATTTATTGTCATTTTATCTTCCTAGCTTCCCTTTTTTTTTTCTTTTTTGTTTGAGATGATATATAATATAAGGAACCTATGTTTAAGGAGTTTTTCACATAACATTTATCCTATCAGAATTTGAATTTGTTGCCTGATCCTACTTTCCAATCCACATTATTAACAAACCAATTATCATTTTGTCCTTTCCCACACATTTTGCATATTTCTCTCCGCCACTATAATTCATGCTTCATTACATTATTCTCCTTACATTATTTCCTTGATTCACACTTAGACTCCAGAATGTCCTTCCGCATACATTTTTTTTCCACTCTCAATCTCCAATTCTATTTAACTAGTACGGTTATATTAAACTTAGATGTCTTTAATATGCAACCCCCCCCCCCTTTCCTTTGGCTTACACATGTTTTTCTATTTAATCCAAGCTATTTTTTTTTTTATTTTCAAAGAAAATTTCTTTGTATATTCCTAATTGCTTGGAATATAAATGTGGGTGCTTTAGAGAAAGATAAACAATACAATGGTAAGGTCATGATTACATATTTGATAAGACAAATTCGAGCTGCAAAAGTTCAAAATCTACCCTTCCATATTGTAAGTTTAGTTTTAACTTAGTGTGTGGTGTGTCAATAGGTCATAGAAATTTACTCATGCTCATGTATTACTATTGTGTAGTTTTGTTGTGCTGACAACTTAGTGAAGATATACGAAAAGTGTAGATCTCTATGCCTAATTCATCACATGTCTCTTCCAAAAGTAAAATCAACTATTTATGATATTGATGTCGATGATTAATGACATGAGATGTAGCTATTGGATTAGAATTAGACATTATAATTTGATATATGTTTAGTAAATGAATATATTCATGAAAGTATATAGATAAAATGTAAATTAAATGTATAAATTATGAAAATATTATATATATATATATATATATATATATATATATATATATATATATATATATATATATATGAGATTTCAAAACTAATTTATCTTTTGTTGTATGATTTATGTTATGATATAATTATGATGAAGTTTTTATACGGAAACAACTATTATAACAAGTGATATGAAAGAATAAGTTGGTGTAAGAGAAAAATATTTATTTTATATTACACATTTTAATTAAAATATTTTAGTGATGTATGTAAATTTCTATGGAGGGAAAATTAAAGTTTAAAATATAAAGTATAATTATATAATATGTATATGTAATAAATGTAGTTTTTTTTTTTTTTGTGTGTTACAGATTAATGATTAGAAACATGGTTACAAAAGTTGAATTTTGATTCTGATTAGAAACATGGTTACAAAAATCTGTGCTGGTCTCTATCAGGTTTTAATGTCAAAATTTATTTGAATCAGATTTTAGCATGAATATTATCTGTCTGTCTTGCAATCTGACGTGAAACTTCATCTCATTTCCAAACTTGTCCTGTTTCTTAACAACATAAATTGTTTTTCTTTAATCATAAAAACTCAACCCCCTTAACCCTTTTTAATTAATTCACTAACAAAATATAAATATATTTAAAGCATAATGAAACATTTATAATTTTAATGTCATATTATTATTTGAATCAGATTTAAGCATGAATCTTATCTGTCTGTCTTGTAATCTGACGTGAAACTTCATCTCATTCCCAACCTTGTCCTGTTTCTTTAACAACATAAACTGTTTTTCTTTAATCATAAAAACTTAACCCGCTTAACCTTTTTAATTAATTCTCTAACAAGATATAAATATTCATTTAAAGCATAATGAAACATTTATAATTTTAAGGATTATTTTATTATATATTTATTTAAAAAATTGTTCATTGTAGTGATAAGATAATGCACAGTTTCAGAAACTGTTTTATTATTTATTAATTTCAAATTTTCAATAAATTATTACAATTAAAAAAGCAAATTAATTGGTGATTTACCAATTGTAGTAGTGACAAAATTATCAGATGAGTATGAGTGTCCAAGCAAGCAAGTGTAGTAAACCCTAACAGCTAGCACCCTCTCTTTCACATCACGTTTCAACCTAAGTTGGGACACATGGATCTGTCACATTTTTCCTCACTATGTTTTACTTATTTAAAAAATTAAACAAATGCTTTTTGGATAAAAATATATGCAGTAATAATATTCTTCCCTCTTAATTTTGAAAGAATTGTTTTTCATTCTTCATTCAGGTTACTTAGAAATTTAAAGATTGGTATGACATATTTGTGATTGGCATTGATTTGCCACTTTGACCTCATTGCTAAAAATTGTTTGAGGATGATGCTATATGTTGTTACTTTTGATAGTAATTGAACATTAACTAGTGCTAAAAGAAGGTTACTTGATGACTTAACCATTAACCTTTAAAGTTGGACACTTGTTATGTATACTTAAGATACATGCCAAATGAGTCTCTCAAAAACTGAGAATAAAGATAAGTTGTAACTGAAATATGAGTAAGGAACACGTGTGAGCATCTTTTATGAAGAGCTGTTAAACACATAATTTATTCATAAATAAATATTTCATAGCAAAATAAAAGATAATAAATATTTAATTATTTAACTTAGGTTCTGAGAGTTACCTAAATACTTTGATTAGAAAAAATTAAATAAATATTTTTTTTGGATTAAAAATTTCTGCTCATGATATTATTTTTCTTTAAATTTTAAAAGGATTGTTTTACCCATTCTTATTCTTAATTGTGGGATTTTGCCTCCTTTATTAATTTCATTAATATATAAATATTTAATTGACTCATCAGCATAATATTTAATGAATTGATTGGACTGTTTATTGTAGGATTATTGAAATTTTATAAGAAAAGAAAATTTTTAAACAAAAATTTATATAACTATTAAAAATTATTGATTAAAATTAAGATACTAAAAAATTTAATGATTAATTATAGATTATTTAAGGATTCAGTTAACCTGCGAATTTGACCATATTTAATTTCACTAGAAAAATATTGATTTAGATATAACATATTGTCCACCTAAATTCAATAACCTGATTTGCTATGTTTAATATGAGTAATGAAATTTTGCTTTTGAATCTCAAACTCGATAACCGAACATGTTCTGTACAATTTTTTATTTTTTATTTTAATTGTATTAGCTTGATCAAAACTAACTCATTATTTATTTAATTGATTTAATTAAACTTTAATAGATCAAATTCAAAACTCCACAGGTATTTAATCGGGTTGGATAACAAGTTAAGTGAAATTCAATGTATATACACAGTTAATTAATTAATTAATTTAAATACAATTTCAGAAATAATCCTTCTTTTTTATATGTATAATAGATGCTTTGTCCATTGTAAACTAGTTTTACGATTTTAGGATTTTTTATACAAATTAAGAAATATTTAATTTATATAAATTATCCACGCTTGTTATTTATATTTTTCTATGCCGTTTCTATACTATTTTTTTACTAATGAATAACACTTAGTTGCATTATAAATACCTTTTAAAACTCGAAATAATTATTATATTATTAAAATGTAAAAATATATGTAAACATCAAAATTTTGAAAATTCAAAACATAATCCCCTTTAGAATGGAGGAGGAAGTACAAGTCTTAGGACATCAGAAATATTTATTATTGATTATAATAAATTTAATCTTTAATAAAGTTCATTAGAAATAAATGTTTAGCCATCATTCCTCAACAGATATGATTAGACGAATACAAAAACAACAGTGAGAAAATAGCTGTAAACTTTGAAAAAACGTAAACCTCTTGTTTGTATTTCCAACATACAAATGACAATGTTTATAATATTATAATTTTGTTACTTTAACTTAAACTCCCTGAGTGTATTATCATAAAAAATTAAAACAAATCACAATTTACAAAGTGATAAACTGAAATTAAAGTTTAGAAGAGTATACAAAAGGACAGAATGAAAGGTTTTAGCTGGAAATGGTTACACAGAACAGCTTTCTTGGCTGTAGCAATTATCATGAAACTTTAACAGAACAGAGTTACCACTGGCTTCCTTAGGAACTCACTCTACCATAACAGAACACACACCACCACTCATTATATCACATCACACTCTGGTGAGTTAAAGCAGAGAGTTTGAGTTTTCTCAAAATAAAAAAAATCTCGACACACACTTTCACACACATGGATAAACCACACCCTTTCAACCGTTTCCCTCTCCATTCATTTTCTCATCACAGCAGACAAATATAAGTTTCATACAACATCACCGTTCTCACTCACTTTCCCACCTTCTCCGTTCACTCTTCATCATGATGCAGGGCTACACGCTTCCCGCACCGCCCCCTGAAGACGACGCGCCACCACCGTCATGGGGTACGCCCAATTCTCAAGAAGAGGACATTGCCATTGCCTTGGGTGCCCCTTTTTCCTATAAATCCTTGCTTCAACAGCAACCTCAACCACAGCAGCCACAACTTGACTCTTTCTTCAACTTCAACATCAACTCTGCTACTTCCATTCCGTTTGTTCCAAATATGGAGTCTTTTCCCCCTCTGGACCCCTTTTCACCTTCGCTTTCATCTCCGCCTTTCTTCAACAACAGCACCAGCATGCCCTTTGACCCGGGCTTCGACTTGGGCCTCGACACTGGCCTTCACTCTTCATGCCCTCCTCTTTTCTCCCAGGTTCAGCCGGGCTTCGAGTTTGGGGAACTGGAAGCTCTGACTGCACCGGGGAATGTTCCGTTTTTGGACGGAGCAAAAGGGGACAACCCTCTTGAGAGGGTGCAGCCGACCCTTTACCGGAAGAGGAGGGGAACGGCGGAGATTCCGGGGCTGGAGACGGTGAGGAAGAAGGGGAGGAAGTGGGAGGAGGGGGAGGGGGAGGAAGGGAGTAGTGCTGACGTGGATGGTTCGGGGTTGAATTATGAGTCTGATGAGAATGATAATGGAAATAATGGTTTGAAGGGAAGTGAGAATGGTGGAGATCACAAGGGGAAGAAAAAGGGGTTGCCTGCTAAAAATCTCATGGCGGAGAGGCGCCGCAGGAAGAAGCTCAATGATCGGTTGTACATGCTTAGGTCTGTTGTGCCCAAGATTAGCAAGGTATGAAAAGCAAAAACAAATAAAAAAGTAAACTTTTCATGCATGATTATTAGTTGCTGTTGATTATTGGTTTGTTTCAGTGTTCATTTCTAATTTTTTTGTTTTGGGAGTGACTGATTATATAATACAAGAGTATAAATGGCACAAAACTTATATGTAATTTTTAAGTATTTTTGGTGTTATTTTTTAGCCAAGATTGGAGTTTTACTTTGTTAATCTGAGTAATTGAGTTTGTATTTGATATTAATGTAATTTATTGAGGTGAAATCTTGATTTTGATCGAAGAATTCCACTGAAAGAATCAAATTTTGGGATTGTGCGTATGGAGAATTATCAAATTTGTTTTCTAAAGAAGAGTTTCTGGAGATATTTTTTTTTTAAAAGACATTATTCTGGGTTTCTCTGTTTCCGGTTGTTGGCTCCTATACTGAGAAATGTCATTTTGTGACTTATGTCTGGTGGAGAATCTGGTTGTGCATATTGATGACGATTTTGAAGTTCAGAGGACTGTGTTGGTCTGATGCATGCTGATGTTGTTGCATTTGTTTTGCAGATGGATAGGGCTTCAATACTTGGGGATGCAATTGACTACCTGAAGGAGTTGCTGCAGCGGATTAATGATCTCCATAACGAACTGGAGACAACTCCGGCGGGCTCGCTGCCACCATCCACTTCTACAAGCTTTCAGCCTCTCACACCCACCCTGCCAACCCTTCCCTGCAGGGTCAAGGAGGAACTGTATCCTGGCTCCTTGCCAAGCCCTAAAAATCAAAATGCAAAGGTCATTTTTTTATTCATTTAATTGCAGAATTGGTGATTGTACAAGGTTGAAATTGCAGCTTGTTGTTTGCAGACAATGGGAACTATGTTGCAATCAAAACTTTTAGAAAGACAACTTCGAAAATTTTTAAAAATTATGAAACTGAATGATGCACAGAGGCCTAAATTTCTCTGGACTTTGAAACACACGTTTATATGCTTCAAGCTAAGTCCTTGGAAATTGTGCCTTGAAGAAGACAGAAAGAAGGGGTGACTTATCTAGATCAATTCATTTGGATGGTTCACGCTGAGCTTGATTGTTTTGCCTAGTAAGGTCAACTCAAAGAAAAAATCAGGCTGAATTGATGCGGGCAAAAACTCTTTTCTTGGACAGTCCAACAAATTTATGTGTTTGGTTTAATTTCTTTTGGAGAAATAATTTGTTTTTCCTAGCTTCTTGATTGAACATGTGAAAAAAGCTATTATTTTCAACAAAGGCTTTTCCAATCTGGTTTTCTCGCTCCTAAAGTAAATTGGCTTACCATTTGGGCTGATTGGTTGGGGTGGTTTCAAAATTTATGCCCTTTGTTGGAATGTTGTGAACTGAATCAACCCTGAATTGACTTGAAAGAACTTGAATTGGTTCTATCTTAGCTTGTGTGGTGATTTTGTTTTAAACCTACTTGTGTGAATTTGTGTCTGAACTCTAACTAGTGTATCTGGCATTTACATATCTTAAAGTGACTTTGGTGTTTCTGGTATTGCAGGTTGAAGTTAGAGTAAGAGAAGGGAGAGCTGTCAACATTCACATGTTCTGCACCCGCCGACCAGGCCTTTTGCTTTCTACTATGAGGGCTTTGGACAACCTCGGATTGGATGTACAGCAGGCTGTTATAAGCTGTTTCAACGGCTTTGCTTTAGATGTGTTTAAGGCTGAGGTATAATTGTTTCTCCTTTGCCAAGCTTCACTTGAACATATCTATTATTAACTCACCTTTGCAGTGTGATGCCTGACATCGATTGATCCGGGTAGCCAACCCTAGTTAGTAGTGGGGTGAAGCCTTGGTGGTGCTAGTGTAGTGGTTGTTGATGCCACACATTGCATATTCAGTGTTGATTCTGGTGCCTAAGTCTGTTTTGTCAGACAATTTAAATAGTTTTGTTCTAAAGTGATGCTGACAATCTTGCTGCAAAAAGATTAACAATTTATGTTTGAGTTTCTGAGTTGCATTTGATATTGGGCTGCAAAAAGATTGAAGTTTTGGCTTATGTAGTCTTTCTTGCTTCTTACCAGCAGTGCAGAGAAGGCCAAGATGTGCTTCCTGAGCAAATTAAAGCTGTGCTCTTGGATTCAGCAGGCTTCCATGGTATGATGTGATGGAAATGGTTGAGAAATTCCCCCTTATAGAGCAACCAACCTTAGTTGTTGTAGCTTGCAGTTTGTAAATGCATTGCTTCTTCTTCTCCTTTGTAAAGGCCTTCCTGTTTAGGCCAGATCAAATAGGCTAGTTGAATCTGTAGGTTCAGTTATCTTTGGTATTTTTTTTCTTAATCGTTCTTTTGACAAAAGAAAACTTGTTTCGTTTACTCTATTATCAAGTGATGTAATAAATCGTTTTATTTCTTTTCTATTCTTTCCCAGTCTTGTGATTCTCGTCTTTTTATCTTGATTGTGATGCAACTCAACGGAGTCTTAAAGGATTTCCTTGTTTCTTGATGCAGCAGTTTCTTAAAATTTCAACTTTTTTTCAAAATGTATCTAGTGAAATAAAACTTATCAACTAAACGGGAAAAACCAGAAAAAGGGTGTGTGCAGTGATACTAGGCTCTTGCTTCTTGAGAAAGCAAAATTATTATGGAAGACTGCATCCATTACGAAAACTGGTGCAGCAGAGAACATAACTGCGTTTGGAAAGTAAAAGAGAGCCCTCCACATCCATTTAAAAACACCATGCAGAAGAACTTGGTAACTTAATCAAAGTCAAGGGTCCACCATCTTTCTCGAACTCTTTGAAGATGCTAGGATGAGAAAATATATTACACCATTGTTAATATTTGTCATATAAATTCACTAATGCTTGTGTTTCCCTTATTATCAACATCTTGTTTCCCAAAGAAAACATTCATTACCACTTCTGTTTTCTTTGAGAAGGAAAATTGAAAAACATCAAGATCAATATTAAAACTATAACTAAAATGACATTGTATATTTTGTTTTTTACTTTTTTTAGTTTTGTGAATCTTATATTATTCCGAAGGATTTGGGTCATCTATTACAAATCAATCTTTAAGAATTTGTTCGGATTAGGGAATGAATTTAAAGAATAAATTTGCATTGATTTAAAATGAAAGTGTGTGTTTGAATTAAGAGAAAAATAGTAAAAAACAAAGAGAAAGTTTTTAAAAGTTTATAAATGATGTGATAGGTATAATCGATAAAATAAATTTTTTAATAGATGAAATAAGATTAGGTATAATTTACAAATAAAATTAAAGTTAAAAATAAATATTATTGTTAATATTATTATTTTTATTTTATAAATTTATTTTAATTTTATTATTTTTATTATTGTAATTATTATTTATGATTTTATTATTATTTTTAAAATTATCTTATTTTTATTTAACATTCTCTTTTTATTATAAATTTAATTTTTATATATTTTCAATTATTTATTATTTTAGAATAAAAGATTAAATGTTTTCTTATATTTTATTTAATTATAATCAAATTAATTTTTTTATTTAATTATAAGAATGAAACTTTCTTCGCAGATCACTTGCCATGTGCGTGGAAAGTTTAAAGCTATTTTTTTTTTTTTCATTTTTTGTAAACTTTCATCTCGTTTTTTGAAATGACGCTTGCCTTTCTTTGCTTCCATATTTCCTTCTTTAGAAACAAACATGTGCTAAAAGGGATATTATACTATATTTCAAAAAAATTATTTATATTTTTTTTGTCATATTTTTACCCTGTGATATATATAGTTCTTTTGTATATTTTAATACATAATTTTAGTGAAATATTAAGAACATAACTCGATTTATATATGTTCACGTTATTCGTGTTTTGAGATTGTTAAAATATAGAAAAGAAATTGTTAGACTATATTAAACTTTTAATATAAAAAAAACAATTTTGAGATACTTTTAGTTGATTCTAATGAAATATGAATTTTTTATTTAGGTTATAATTGAGGTTTGTGATTGATATAATCTTGTTAGTTACGGATAACTTAAACAATACTTTATATTTGATATTTTCTTAAAATTCATTGTGGATATTAGGAAAATTAGATTTGAAATTGTAATGATGTTTTATCCACACAACTCGATGTAATTGTAGCATTTTGAACATCACATCTCAAGTTGTAGAAAATTTATTATGAGTTTATAGTCAAAGACTAGCATTTAACGTTCAATAAAGAATATTTAATACATCTCTTTATTAGTGAATGAATCGACAAAGCTACAAAAATCCAAATTTGAAGTAGAGATATTCAATGCGCGTAGAAAAAAGATTTGTAACGACTCTTATCTCAACTCATCTTAAAGAAATTGTTATTTTGGTGGTTAAAGAGAGAGAGAACGGTGAGAAAATTAGTGTGTGCCTAGATTTTCACCGAAACACGGTTCGTGTTCAAAACAACAAACTAAAAATAAAGGATTAAACTTTATATTCGTTGTAAGATGTTATCTCTCTAACTAGTGAACAAAAATTTTGTGATCATTCTTATCACTCTCATTCGTTTAAAACTCTTAGTCAGGAGCGATTGCATTTCAAACAATACTCAATGTATTAGTAGTTATGTTTCAAACAATACTCAATGTCTTAGCTAGGCGTATGCAAATAATAGTTAGGTTAGTTAGGAGTATATGACGTCCAACTAATACTCATTTGTATTTTCACATCATTAACATTGTAGGAATAGCTTGCTCCAAAAAAGGGGTTAAATGGAGCCTGAACTCAACTCGCTATAAACAAAAGCCACCAAGTAAGATCATCCAAGGCAATAATATATAAGCAAAAATGAAACAATTTTATACTAGTTCACCCTAATCTCTTGGGCTACGTCCAGTTTTCTCTAACTTAAGAGGTATGATGCAAGGATGTATATTTAGAACTATGATGCAAGTTAATATGTATAACGCATGTTAAGATGTATAATGCAAATCGAAAGGTATGGTACATGTTTAAATATATGATGTATGTTAAGACCCATGATATATGTTTTGGTATGCAATGCATGCATGGATATGAAATATATGTCTAGATATTGAATGCATGCTTTGATATGGAATGCATGTAAAAACAAGCAAATGTATATATGCAAGTTATGTATGATATAAATGGTATGATAATTATATGCTACCATGAATAAAGATAAAATGTGAATGCATGCTTATGTGCAATGTTTGATAACATGACATGACTAAAACTAAATGAAAAACCATGCATGTTTGTATTTAAAGAGGTGTTTATTTCATTATATGTGGCAAAAATATAATACATTAATTAATATGCAAAATGGTGAGGAGAATAGGAATTTGAAAATCTCCCTTAGTGTTCTAAAAATTCGTCATTACGATGTTTAGGGTTCTCGATTCTTTACATGCACACTCACAAAGGTGGGTTCCCTAATCCCTATGGTATAAAGCAAATAAAGATTGAGATTCTCATGAAAACCGGAGTAGGAAGTACATCTTGTCCAATACACTAAATCCCTCTGTTTCTAAACTTTTCCAAACGCCGGGCTTTAGGGTCACACTCATGATATATGAATGAAAGGTGTGTGTGAAAGAAGAAAAATCAGTACCCAACCTCCCACCTGCAAAACAACCAAAAAAGTCTCAGGCAGATATAGTAGATAAAGCATGTCGTTTACCCTAGGGTTCAATATTTCAGCTATAATTATGAAAGTAATAAAAAATTATAAAAACAATAAAGTAAAGTATAAAAGCGATAAAGCATGCAATATAAAATAAAAGGGAAATACAAACATTTAGAAACCATATCTACTTTTAGTCATTCAATTAAAATGGTCTGACTCTCAAGTGTCCCTACTGGAGTCACTATCTGTTGGGACCTCGTCAATGACGACGAACGACCATTCAAAAAATATGGAAAAAATGGAGTGAAATGAAAGAGATGGAGTCGCCACCATAGTTCATTATTGAAAACTATGAAAAGCCAAGAAAAAAGGAAAATGAATGACCTGCGAACTAGAGATGAACTCGGGAGTCAGTTACGCATGGGAAAGGTATTAGCACCCCACAGCGCCTGTCCTAAGATAGTATATTTAATTGAATGACTAAAATAAAATGTGGCTTATTAAATGTTTGTTTTTTCCCAAAAAAAAAAGAAATTAAGAACTAAATAATAATTTTTAAATTAAAGGATCCGATAAGGATTGACCTTACTCTTACGTATTTCCATCCATGATGGAAAATCAGAACATACGTAGTTCTAAAAGAAAGTTTGGTTGTTTTAAAAATTTTGATATATATATTTTTTTATTTTTTGAATTTTATATTATTAGTATTTTTGAAAATTAAACTTTTTCGTTAGACGCGTATGTCCTTTTGATAATCTAAATGAAATTAAAACTTTTTGAATTAAATGCAAGTATGACGTGAACGGTCATTTAGGAATTTAATCAAAAATTTATTAAAAATAAAATACTATTCTTATTTATTTAATAAAAAATAAAATGAAACAAAAGTGAGCCTAATTCAAAAAAGACCCAATTCTCTAAATGGTGTATATAGCAATATTAGGGTGCAAAAAATCAAATTGTTGGGCCAAAGGCCCAACTCTTCAAATTTGTCAAGTTTTTTTCGCTAAATGGCCTAGACCCCAAACACTTCAACATTGCAACATTTCTCTTTCTCGCTTGCCTTCCCACACTGCACGCGTCACTTAATGATACAATTGGGCTAAGCCCATTTACCTTCATGCATCAGCGTTCTCAAATTTGAAGCAGACTGCTTCTTCCTGCACCTCCAAGTACTTCTTGGGGCACCCCCCAAATTTTTTATTTTGGATGATATTACCCTTAAAGTTTTACTATGAAGACTAAAATGCCCTTCACCTTTAAAACCCACATATCTCCTCATCTACAACGTTGCCTCCATTTTTGCTGTGCAACTGCACCTCCAAGCTCGAGTCTCGTTCTGTGGTTCCACTTTTGTGGCCATTTTCATTCCATAAACCTTCAAAAACAATGCATTTGAGGATTATTTGAGGTACATATGATGCATTTTTGGATTTGTAAAGTATTTGGGGAGATTTTTAGGGGTTTGCGATTTGGGGGTGACGTACAAAATGAGTTGTGGAACAAGGTGTTCCGCAACTCATTTTTCCTGCGAAATGAGTTGCGGAACATGGCGTTCTGCAACTCATTTTCTATGAAAATTAGTTTTTTTTTTTATCTTTTTGAAATTTGTAGTTTGATTTTTTTGTTGTTCACAGATTCATTGCTAGAACTAGGGGGACAAGTTCTTAGGGAGGTCGTAGAGAGAGGCCACAACATCTGTTTGAAGGAGATATGAAAGGGGAGGAGGTGATGATGTTGTGCCTGATGTTGGTGAAGTTGATGCATTCCCTAGAGGACCTATTGATGTTCTCTATTACTATCTTATTGTGACCATGTTGCTTATAATCTGTGGCTGAGGTAAGTATATCATATTGAGACCTATAAATGTTATTTAGTTTTGTCATCTTATTATCTGAAAATATGAATGTTATGGTTTAGGATCGAGGAGATCTGAAAATGGTCTCCCATGGGAGAAAAATGAGTAGGATTGGATTGCCCTGTGCTCAAGTTGAGGCACTTATAACTAATAGTGGATTGTTGCCGTTGTGCAACATTAGCTATGAAGTGATTGATAAAGGTTTGCTCTCTGCATTTGTCGAGCGGTGGCAAAGGGATAAAAACACCTTTCATTTGCCTTTTGGCGAGATGACAATATCATTAGATGATGTGTCCTGCCTACTACACATCCCTATTATTGGTCAATTTCTCACTTAATGTGTCATTTGGTGAAGTTGCTGATCTACTTGTTGAGTTATTGGGAGTTGAATCTTCCAATGGAAAAACTGAAATGAGACATTTAAAATGCCAACATGTTCGTCTGAGCTGGTTGAGAGATGTTTATGAGCAGTGTTGTGAGGATCATTTATGGGAGCATGTTGCTAGAGCTTATTTATTGCATCTAGTTGGATGCATGATTTTTGCTAACAAGAGTGTCACTTCCATAAATGTTTCATATCTTCATTCTTTAGAGATCTTCATATGTGTAGAGATTATGCATGGGGAGTTGGTTGTCTGGCTTACATATAACACCATCAAATAAAATTATCTCATCAGTCGTGAAATGATTAGCCAAATCACCACCATCATAGTTAACCAATTCTAATCCTTCCATACTTGAAATTTTATCCATTTCATCACTCATTTTTGTCACAACATATTCCTTCATGGTCAACTGCAACAATAATTGGCATTATTAAATTCAAAAATTCAAAAACTGTGTTGTAGAACAGGTGGTTCCATAACTCATAAACTATGTTGCGGAACAGGTGGTTCTATAACTTATAAACTGTGTTGCGGAACAGGTGGTTCCATAACTCAAAAACTTCATTGCGGAACATCTTGTTCCATAACTCAAAAACTGTGTTGCGGAACATCCTGTTCCGCAATAGCATAATCAATACCATAATGAGTTATGGAACACCCTATTCCGCAACAATGTCACACCCCAAAAAAATATATTGCAGAACACCTTGTTCCGTAACTCAATCCGATCCCACCCCAACTTATCTCGCATGACGTTGCGCCACTACTGCTCTGTCGTGCCACCGCACTTGCAGTCATCCGCCGCTGCTAACAACGCCTACCACCGTAGAACGCCACCAATCACGCATTACACCTCATCATCACCTTCACCCTTGACATTTCTGCACAACCCCTCCACCTCCATTCCACTATTCTATTACTTCAAAAACCTCAAGGCTAAATCAGTCATTGCACAAAGGGTAACTTTGGAATTTTTAAATTTTTTTGGGGGTCTCAAGAAGGCTTGGAGGTGCAGGAAGAAGAAGTCTTTGAAGCATTGCAAACTCTAACAACTCCTTCATGTTTTACCCTTTTTAATTACCCAAATCTTGCTTTCCATATTTAATCAATTCTCTGCCAAACCATTTGGGCCCACCCCACAACCAACTTGCCATTCATCCCTTTTCATTCAAAATGCATTTCTTTCAACGTATACTACCTAAATGAAACTAGGGTTAGGAAAAGAACAAAGCGGCATTGAACAATGAAGTATGTACAATACCGAGCACGAAAACACTTATTGGACGATGACACGCAACGAGGGCAAAGGTCACGACATAATGCAAGGGTGTGGAGAGATGACTAGCAGCTTCGACGATGGCGAGACGAATAGAATCAAAGACGTTTGGCCTACAACAAATGGAAATAGAAGGCAAGTTACGACAAGATGGTAGTATTTTGCATCTTACCTCAGTAGTGATGAGGTGACGAGATATGGAAGTAACAATGGTGGCGAGATTGAAACTAGTGGCGGTGATTTTTTGAGATGGAAGGTGTTTGAAGATTTGATATGTAAGAAAACTGTTGCGCCTTGACGGTGGCGATCCTTCCTTTTTCTTTTTGCTATCTCTTCTTCTTTTCTTTTGTTTCTTTTTTGCTTCTGTTTTCGATTTTAGTTTCTATTTACTAATACAGGGTGGTGGTTGACATGGTGGTGTTGAAATACTACTCACGACAGAGAATGAAAGTTGGCAAAATAAAGACAACAGATTTGTTTCTCTTCCTCTTTTTGTTTAATTCAATCTTCTTTTTTCTCACTGACTTTATTTAATTTCATTTGTACAAGACATTATCTATGAAATATTAACAAAGATAAATAAGGAACTTGGAATAATGAAATATTAACAAAGATAAATAAGGAACTTGGAATCGTGCTAGAGGCAGCCATTTCCGCAAAAGGTATAATCTATATGCCTATACATGGTTAATTGCATTGTTTCGAGAAGATTGAAATTAATTGAATTCTAATGTTCTTGCTTATACAGATTCATCAAAAGAAATCAAATGTTATTGATGAATTAGGTGAATATTCAGTGGAAGCATCAAACCAATTAAAATTAAATACCTCTTGAAGCTTCAATGTTTCTGAAAAAATATTGGTCTCTGTTTCTGAATTTTAATCCTCTTTTGTTCTTTCTTTTCTTCTTCCAGTTGTTTCTTTTAATTTTGATGTGTAAACAGTATGTGTATGAGATTGCGTTATTCTAAATCTTTCTTTTCTTGTTGCTTCGGCACTTTCAATTTCTTGCTCTTCTTCTCTTTTAATTCTAGATCGTGGTGTATGGACTCTCTGATGTGTATGTGTGTTTTCTGTGATGTCTCTCAATTTTTGTTTTTCTTTGTATTTGACTGTACCAAGAACTCTTTTTTTCATCATGTATGTATCTTCAGTTTTCTTTTATATATGATCACTTGGCCATTCCAATGCTAATATGCTTTTTGACGATTGGTTTATGAAACTAGCCGTGTAATCAAGGCTCCATTGCGTTTCAACGAATTGGTTAAAACCAATCATTAGATGTATTTTTTTTTATTATTAAAATTATGTTTTTCTTTTTAAAATTGACAAAGCAAAGAAAATGAACAAAAAAAAAAAACATTACGTGTGAGGAGGTAAGAATTACGAATTGGATCAACCCATAAAAGAAAGTAGGATGTGAACATTAAAAAGTAGAAAGTATATATAAAAATAATAATGAATGGGCTTTATCCAAATGAAAATGATGAAAATAGAAATTTGGACCAAAGCCCAATATGATATAAATGGTGCAAATAGTAAATTTTTTTTCATATTTTATCCGAACGAAATTGGGTATTGACATTGATATATATATATTGTAAATCAACATATCATGTTTCTACTTGAATATTGTCTAGTGGAGTCAATCAAATTTGTACTTAAGAAGGTAAGGAATATTCCAATTTCCTCCTTGGTCATAGAAATCTACACTATTGCAATAAATACTTCATCAACATAGGAAGATGTAAAAATAAAGGCAAACACTTATGGAATGCTTACCTTCATGTTCTTTTTGCATGCAAATACGTGTACCACAATTTTGGGATGTACTTTACTCTTATCTACACCTTGAAACAAGTATTTAAGGTCTATGACGAACTATACGGAGAACTAGAACACAAAGACTATTGCCCAACTTACGCATGATCAATTTTGTGCTCAGACCCAAAAATGAAGAGAATTTCAAATGGTTGACTAAAGTCAAATAGAATAAAGATTAAAATGGACATTAAGGAACAACAAAGTTATATGAAAAATTGTTCCTACTGTCACACACCTAGTCACACCCAAAAAATATGTCACAAGATTGCTCATACATCCAATTCACATAATTATTGTTGGGTTTTTGTGAGAGGAAACATCAGGGAGATTTGACATAATGATCCATGAACGTTACAAATAAGAAAATAAGATACCACCTCTAACCTTTGAGTTTGTGGGTCTTATTTTTTATTTGTTGTTCATTTTCTTCATTCTTACTAAATGTGGGACACAAACTCACTTGAAATTCTAACAATCTTCCCTTTAAGTGTGACTTTCTTCCACATTGGTATTTCCCCTCAAGCAATGGTGGTGACCCTCTTGTACCTCTATTTTTATCACAACAAGATGTATTTACTTGAAACCCTTGTTAGGAAGACTTTGTGTGCAAAGAATCCTCAAATTCAATATTTTTCAACCATTCAAGTGTTCATTTCACGTTTACACACCATTTGTTGAGTTCTTATAAGGGGAAACGTCAACAAGATTCGACACCAATGAGTCATGAGCATTTCATATAAGAAACCAAGACACCATCTCCAACCTGAAACCTTAATGCAATGAGTTTATTAGTTTTCTTTCTTATATATTTCTCATTCATACTCAATATGGAACAAAAACTCACACTTGAAATCCTAATAATTAATTTGTATTATTTTAAATTAATTATCATCATTGTACCATGTCCAAAATAATCTCAGTAATAAAATTTAAATTTATGTCTTTCATGTAATGATTATTTGTGATTTCAATAACTATTGTGTAAAAAATACAATTTCTAGATTGCAATAACATTTTAGCAATAAATTTAAATTTTGAGATACGAAACAATTTTACATTCTTAACTTAATATTAACATAACTTCTAATAATATTTTAAAAACTCTTATATTTTATTTGTATGATATTTTATGTGTGCTACAAACGTCCCACGTCTCATTTAAAGTATCAATCCGCATTGCATGTCTTAGAGAAAGGATAAACAAACCCCCGAGTTATTTTTATAAGAGCTTACAACAAAGTGTTAAAACATGAGTCAGTTTTAGCATCATAACTCAATGCTTCATCACAATAGACACAAATGTTTTGTATAATGACAATAAACAAAAAACACCTTGTGTACATATCAATGTCTAATAAGCTTATACTTCAGATAGGTGATATGATATGCCTTTCAAAAACTTACATAATATTGTTCTTAAAATGATTTTACTATGTTTACAAAGAATGTTCTATTGTTTGACCACCAAGAGAATCTCATAGGAACCGTCAATGTCAGAAGATATCTTGAAGAGTATGTTAAAGTTGTCTCATGCTAACAACTTCACGGAAAGGATAAACTATCACCACTGTATAACTCTTTCGCCTTGCATGGTTCTAGCTTTACTCTAATTGAGATAAAAGTAATCTAACTTAGGCCTGATAGGTTGTATTAAGTATTAGAACTTTCTTTCAAATAGAACTATGCATTCAATGTTGCTTGGAGAACATTTAATAGAAACCTCAAGTCTACTGGGATAGACACAACTGAAGAACGAAGGACTTCTCCTGGTCTCTCGTAGACTAGCTAAGGATTGACAATAAATCTTTCATAAATCTCTATATATAGAAGATTCTTTTGAAGAAGAGCTTGTACAACTACAATCAAGTCAAACAACTCTGTGTATACAAAATTGTTGTGTTCTTTAACTATTTAAAAAAGTAAACCAAATATTGTATACATCATGAGATGCTGATGGAAACCCTTTCGGAGGCAGCAGAAGACTCCAATTAAACTTCAAAATTTTCCTCAAGTTTCTAGAGTGAAACTTAAGAAGGGTGCTCACTCCAAGGAAGGTTCCTTGGTGGTGAACCTTGGTGACGTTAAAAGAATAAGAAGATAAGAAGAATGTATAGTCAAATTCAAAGTGAGTACAAGAGAAAGGGTAAGCTTTTATTTATAGGCTTAGGAGTTTCTAACACTTATCAGTCAAAGAGATGTGGGACTAAAATGTCTAGAGTACAACTGCACTTGTAGTTTCTGCATATATACATGTTCTAAGTTCCATATTGCTCAAATCTTTCATTTTTCAAGTGTTTATAAGCTCCACAACTCCCTTGGTGTGTGCATAGTCATGTAGGTTGTGGTTGACTCCATTTTGGCCCAAAACTTAATCCACCTAAGCTTCTATATTTTTTATACAAAGGGAAAACTACTCCTATACAAAGATTCAACTCAAAGACTTTACAAAAGACAAGGAAGACTCTAATAATGTACCCTCCATAAAAGAAGAGTCTTTTGCAACCCCTCTTCCTTCTCAATTCTTCTAGCCATGGTCCTTGTGAGTGGCCCTATATGTGATCTTCCAAGTGATCCTCCATTAGGCCCTCCCTCTCGAAAAGAATCTTTCCTAAGATTCAATTCCTCCTCTTCTTCATTATCAGTCCATGCAAAAGGAGTAAGATCACAAACGTTAAAAACAAGACTGACTCCATTTAGCTGGAAGGTCTAACCTACATGTATTATCATTGATCTTATGAAGGACTTGGAATGGACCATATCCTTTGGGACTAAGATTGGACTTCCTCTAAGGGGGAAATCTGTCTTTTCTCAAGTACAGTCATACCTAGTCCCCTTCCTCAAAAGTGACTTTCTTCCTTCCTTTGTTGTTGTATTCAACATTTTTTTTTTGTTTTTCAATTTTCTCTTTAATCTTCTCATGAAATTTTTTTACAAATTCCGCTCTAGATACTCCTTCTTTATGAAATAAAGAAGTTGTATCAGGAAGAGGTAATAAGTCAAGAGGTGTGAGAGGATTAAATTCGTATACAACCTCAAAAGGAGAAAGATTAGTAGGCTTGTGGACTACTTAATTATAAGAAAATTTTATGTGAGTAAGATATTCATCCCAAGATTTTTTGTTGCGTTTCAGAATGATCCTAAATAAGGTAGATAGAGACCTATTCACTACCTCAGTATGTCCATCAATCTGAGGATGACATGTGGTAGAGAACAATAGTTTAGTTCCTAGTTTTTTCCCAAAGAGTTTTTCATAAATGGCTAAGGAACTTAACATCACTATAGTCCAGGGTAAACCATGCAATCTGACAATTTCTTTGAAGAAAAGTCCTTAAATGTAGTTAACATCATCTACCTTGTGACAGGGTATAAAGTGCCATCATGCTAAAGCGATCCACCATCACAAAGATAGAATCGTAGCCCATTTGGGTTCTTGGGAGAACTAGGACAAAGTCCATGCTAATATCTTCCCAATGGACCCTAACTATTGAGAGGGGTGTATAGAGTCCATGAGGCATTACTTTGGACTTAGCTTGTAAGCAAGCTAAGTATTTTCAATAGTGTCTTCGGACGTCTATTCTCATATGGGGCCAGTATTATTTGCTTTTCAAAAAATTTAAGGTTTTATTAATCCCAAAGTGGCCCCTAAGAAAGATAGAGCCTATCAAAAGGCTTCTTGAGACATGATGCAAATGAGGATGCAAAATTATCGTCATACTCATATAATCCCTTTATGTCATCAAACCCTAAGATTTGAGAGCGAGAGCCCAAAGAGACCAGTAAAGTGTGTCATATGGACACAACGTAAGTAACCATATTATTCTTCCCCTTTTTGTGTTTGATGGCATATGAAAATTGTTCTAAATATTCTACTGATCGAAGTCGTACCCGGTCAAATAATCACAGTAAAATGTAGTACTAGGAAGTGACTCTAAGGTCGTCTCCCAAGGACCTAATTCTCTGCCAAATGATGAAAACGCATTGAACAGGGGGGATTAGACCATTCAAAAAGAACAGAAATTAACAATAACTAAATTGATAAGCGAAACAGATTAACCTCTTATTTGGACTGCAATTTGGTTATCATGGGTCACAAACATTCGTGTTGAAGCACCAAACCCTCAAACCAACCCAAGCTAATTAACTAAGAAAAAATTAATGCAAGTGTTCCTTATGCAATCAAGTGTTCGCATAACCACTCATCCCAACCCAACAACTTGTAACTCCCTTCACTAAGGGTGAACAGAGGCACAAATTTTATAATGACCGAATCATTAAGCATGAATGGTCCAGTGAAAACAGTGGGCAATAAATGAAATAGAGGAGTTAAGAGGTAAGAAGATTAAGCATATAACCTCAAACCTTTTCCTAATCTCAGTCAAGAGGATAATCCAAATGAATTAGCCTTCCATTAAAATGAGTAGACCGAGTAGAAATTAAGAAGCGAAAAATTAAAATGAAGAAAACGTAAATTTGTATTGAAGGCATGAAAAATCAAGAAAAGCCAACGTCCAAAATTGTCTTAGCTAGCCCCCCTTCCTACACTACATAGCTTAGGGAAACGTTTTTTCCAACCCTAATGGGCCCCTTACAAATATGGCCCAATAGCTAAAAAGAATTAAAAACTGGGAAAATATGACGTAGCGGCAGTGGTGATGTGGCAAAAGACGTGACAGCTCTCTTCAATTCCAGAAATTAATTCCAAGCTCAGTGAAATACAAAGTCGTCCTAAAAACAATAATAAAATTAAGTCAGGAAATCCGAATTAATTAAAATTATGAATTTCTGATAAACGAAGTCCAAATAGTGAAATTGAGGAAGTAATAAGCAGTTAAGCACAAATCACTAATCAAAATAGGTACATAAAGACAAGTAAATAGGGAAACATAATGACTCATCATCTACCCACTTTGCATGTCTCTTGTTCAATTTTTCCTGCCCCTATATGTACTTTAGTGACTCATGATCATTATAAATGATGAATTCATTGGTCATTAAGTAATGTTCCCAAGTTTTGAGGGCACGAATAAGAGCATAAGGCTCTTTATCATAGGTGGGATAATTCAAGGTGGCTCTTTGATACGTGCTGCCAAACGCATCCCAAATTATATTAGGAAGCTAAATTTGTAGTATAGCTAACCTATGTCATTCTTCCTAAAGATTATTCAGTCGTTCTCTTAAAGGAATTCAGTGGTTTTAATGAAATATTTAAATGTAATAAAAAAACATAATTTTAAATAGATTAGATAAATGCAAGTAATAAAAACCAACCTGACATCTCTTCGGCTCTCCCAAATTCCTCATTGGCTCTTAAAGAAAATTTGAATTACATGTGTGGGTTAATTAGACCGTAATCTCTACATCTATTTAACATTTTGAACACCCCACAATCGTGAAGCATCTCACTGAATACACAATATGTTGAACAGCTGCAATTGCCCACTGCGAACAACAATATTATTCGACTTGAACATCGATTCAGAAATTCCACAACACAATCCAGTCAGTATTGATTCAATTACTAAATTAATCAAATTATTAAATCTAAAAATCAAATTAAAATAGCAATTGAGCACGTAATTATGGAAAGAATTACCATGAATCTCATAATAAGAAATAGGAGAGCACTTGGCGATCAGATTGAATAGAACAATTAGTCACTCATAATCACGATTGGCACAACAAGGCGGAAAGATAAATAGAAAATGCACAAAAGAGAAAGAAAGGGCAAAAGAGAAAGAAAGGGAAAAAGACTATATTTAATTATCTACTGTCTATTGTGATGATCTCTAGGCTCTAGCAATAAAGCTTTATTTATAAAAAAATTAACCTAAAACATGAAATGACTAAATAGCCCTCCATATAAAAAATCTGGTCAAAATATCCAAGTGTCGCCTTGTTGTCCAGCCTTTGTGTACCGACTTCAAGTCCAATTTTAACCATTTTCTAATTTGAATTTGATCTCGGCCCTTGAATAACATTTGTAAATCTTTAAGTTATCTACAAAACAAAACAAGTATCAAGTAAATTCGAGTTTTGTGGCAAAGTTATGGATAAAATACGAAACACACTTAAATGTGTTAAAATTCCAAAAATGGTGTCAAAATAATAATAAATTTTTAACTGAAACCTAATTGGCCCAATTACGGCAAAACAGTGTAAAACCCTAATAATTACCAACTAATTTATCTTTATTGTTATCATTATGCAATTGGAAAGCGATAAAAATAAATAATTATCACTCCTCTAAGTTTTTCACTGAAGTATGCAATAGGATGTCGACCTTGGATTAACACAACATCTATCCCAACCCCAGAGACACCACACTCTAGTTCAAAAGTTTTTAAAATGTCTGGAAGTCATAAAATGGGTGCATGGGTCAATTTGTCTTTGAAGGTTTTGACAAAATTTTCTTTCTTATCACCCATAAAAAGGGTATATCCTTCTTAACGAGTTCGTCAAGAGGAACAACTATGGTAGAGAAGTTCTAAATAAATATTTTATAAAAACTAGCTAGTACATGAAAACTCCTAACTTCTCTTACCATTTTTGGGATGGACCATTCTTGAATGACCTTTATTTTATCTAGGTCAACTTGTGCACCGTCATTCCCAATCTTGAATCCCAAAAAAAAGTGACATGTTCCTTGTAAAAAGTGCATTTTTTTCAAGGTTGGCAAAGAGATGATATTCCCTTAGGATTATTAAGACTTGTTTGAGATGGCCAATATGCTCATCCAGACTTTGACTACACACCAAAATTTTATCAAAATAAACAACTACAAAATGTCCTATATAATCTCTAAGTACATGTTTCATTAATCTCATGAATGTGCTAGGGTATTGATCAAACTATAAGGCATGACTAACCATTTATACAAACCAAAATTGGTTTTAAAAACGGTTTTCCATTCATCTTCAATTCTTTTATTTTGATTTGATGATAACCACTTTTAAGATCAATCTTGGAAAAGATATTTGCCCCATGCAATTCGTCCAACATGTCATCTAACCTATGGATTGGGTGCCTATACTTTATAGTTATTTTGTTTATGACCCGACAATTAGTGCACATTCTCCAAGACCTGTCTTTCTTGGGAGCCAACAACATGAGAACTATACAAGGACTAATACTCTTCTAAACCCAACCCTTTCTTAATAGGTCATCAACTTGGCTTTCTATTTCTTTGGTTTCTTCGGGGTTCGTCCTGTGTGTTGACCTATTGGGTAGGTTGGCTCCAGGAATTAAGTCAATTTGGTGTTCAATTGCCCTCAAAGGTTGTAGCCCATGTGACACCTCTTTAGGAAACAAATTATCAAATTCTTTCAAAAGGTTTTTCAACCCATTAGGTAGAGAGTCAAGTTCATGACTTGTGGTAGTGAGTATGTCCTTCCAGTGGAAAAGGAAGAGAGGTTGTTGTACCAGAAGAGTTTTTATTTTCTTTTGGTTTTTCAAAGATTTTTGGGGAATAACTTCATTGAACGAGACATGAGGTTCCATCTCACCCTCTTCTCTTTTACATCTTTATTTTGGTGACAGAGTTTTTGACTTATTGTTTCTTTTCTCTCTCTCCTTTCTTATTCTAACTTTTTCAAAATTATTTGGTCATCTCTCACTTGTTGGGGTTTGAGAGGACAAATGACAATTTTTTTCCCTTTGTGACTGAAACTTATTTTATTGGTAAGGTCATCATGAATGTTATGTTTATCAAACTGTCATGGCCTTCCAAGTAAGATATGCCTAGGTTTCATAGGCACAACATCATACAAAACTTTTTGGTCATAATTGCCTATTGAAATTGGAATACTTACTTGGTCTTTAATCACTATCCCACCATCATCTTTGATCCATTGAAGTTTGTAAGGTTTGGGATGGGGTATAGTGGTAAGAGCTAACTTGTCTACCAACCTAAAGCTACAATAATTACAATAGGAACCACTATTAACAACAAGGAACAAAGATTTCATAAACTTTACAATGACTATAGAGTAAGTTTCCCCACTGAGATTTTTCAAGCTCAATAGGATGGTTTTCAAGAAGCCTCTTCACCATCAACAAGTTTCCTTCACAAGGTGGAATTTCCTCCTCACATTCCAAGACTTCCTCTTCACTTGGTGAAGATGGAGATTCATCCTTACTTTCAATTTCTTGGTCTTTTAAAATCATGACTTTCTTGTTGGGACACTCAAAAGAATAGTGTCCTCTTCCAAGGCATCGAAAGCACTGGATGGCTCTTGTCTTGATTTCCTTAAAGGAATCTTTTCTATATTTTTCATTAAAGGGATCTTTTTTCTTTTTCACTATTTTTCACTTTCTCCCTTTCCTTCTCTAGTGACACCTTATGTTTTGATTTGGAAGGGTAACCCTCCCTCTTAGATTCTTGTCGAGAATAGGAGGATGTAGTAAAGGTAATCTCTTCTAATGTTATTCTTCCTCATAAACTGTTGTTCTACACTAACACATAACTCAACTAAGTCATTCAAGTCATTATAAGGAAGAAGTTCAACCCTATCCCGAATCTCATAGTTGAGGCCGCTCGAGAACCTAGCTATAGTTATCCTAAGCCCTTCTCTAATCTTTGCCCTTATCGAAAGTAATTCCATCTTCTGCCTATACTTCCCAACACTTATGTTCTTTTGTTGGAGTCTGTCCATTAACTCTTAATCATAATAAGAGGATACATGGCATTTCCTTAGGGCAGTCCTAAGTTCATTCAAGTACCTTATTTGGGGATTGTTATGGATCCTAAGTTCTCTAACAATTGAGGTCCACCAATACATGGCTAATCCCTAAAAGCTTAAGGTAGCCAAGGAGACTCTCCTCTCATGGTCTACTTGGTGACACTCAAAAAATTGTTGCACCTTCATCTCCCAATCTAGCTATTCTTCAACATCTTCTCAACCATGAAAAGGGAGAAGGTTGATCTTAGGTTTCTTGGGAAAGGTGGGGTTCCTATTCCTATTTTGACTAGGGAGAGGTTGATAGTAGTCTGCATTATGATGGCTTGGGGAGTGGGAGTCCTCATGACAATGTCTTCTTCTACTAGACCCCTCACTACGTTTAACTTTCCCTTGATTTTGCATTAATTGAGTGAACATCCCTTGTATTTCCTGTAATTCTCTTTCTCTTTTTTGTTTCATTTCCTCATAGTCTTTTCACTTCTTCTCTCAAGTTGAGATCCTCACTATTGTCCCCAACACTATCCCTAATAGTTCCTTGCTCACTGGATGAATGCGATTTATCACTCATTTTGTTATTCAATAGATTTTTTTTTTTTAAGTTTTCTATGAAGAAAAGATGTTGAAAGCTTTCCAAGTAGACTTCCAGAAAAGAAAGATAGGTCACAAGTGAACACACTTAAATACCAAGTATTTCTTAGCCAGGGTTTTCCTTAGATTACTTCAACCAAATCTCTTAGTAGAAAACTTCAAAAGATTTTAGCTAAAATATTTTGGAAAAAAATATTGGAGCAAATTTCAGTCCAGCCTCTCTCCTCTTAAGTGTTTGACTCTCCAAATTCCTCAAACCTTTGAAGAGATCGTCTTCTACTATTTCACCCACCAACACCTAAGATGCTACCTTGGAAATGGTGAGTTTCAAGCTAGACTTCTTAAGGAAAAGTTTCACACTTAAAAAATAAAAGATAATAAAAAACATGAAAATGCTCAATTTGAAAAGGTAAACATCAAGTGATAGATTTATTGACAAACCCAAAGGAGACAAAAGAAATTGACAAAAAATAAAATAAGGCATAAAAAAGAGATAACACTTCAAAGGAACCTAAGAATGGTTTTAGATTTTGGAAAACAAAAAATGAAACTCAAATTGAAACAAACTAGTGTGTGTATGGTTCTTTTTTTTATATACATATTTTGGCCCTTCCTTTTTTTTTTTCAAATTTCAAATTTTTTTCACTTGTTTTTTTTTTTTTTCAAATTTCAAATTTTTTTCACTTGTTTTTTTTTGTTTTGCCTAATAATGTTAAACAAACACTCCACATAACACACAATTTCACTTCAAGTACAATTTTCTTCACAATTTTCAACTTTGAAGGATGTTGATTCAAATTAACACTCAAGGAAATCTACAAGGTCATGACCTGCACCTTTACTAAGGAAAAATATTTATGTTTTTCTTTTGAAATTTGCTAATGATCTAATAACCAAAGAATAACTCAATCAAGGTGTAAACACTAGTTTTTTTTTTTTTTTTCAAGTTCTAATGACATATAAAAGTATAAAAAAATTTGGACAACTTCTATGGAATTTATGACATGATAAGGGCTAAACAATACTCTAAAAAAACATAGAGTATTCAAAATTTAAAGCTAAGTAATTAAAGGCATAAATAAAAGAATAATCTAGAACATGTGATAGAAAATTCTAAAACATAATATTGATTCAAGATAATTGGAACAAGATAAATGAATCAAATTAAAACATGGAACACATGGAATATGACAAGATGCTAACTAGACTCAAGCAAACATGCAAGACAAGACATGAACAAAAACATAAAAGGAAAGAAAAACGCTTAGCTCTTGAAGATTCTCCAAGCCCAACTCTTGATACCAAATTATGGAAACCCTTTCGGAAGCAACGCAAGACTCCAATTAAACTTCAAACTTTTCCACAAGTTTCTAGAGTGAAACTCAAGAAGGGTGCTCACTTCCAAGGAATGTTCCCTGGTGGTGAACCTAGGAGAAGATTACCCCAAATTAAGTGACTTTAAAAGAATAAGAAGACAAGCAAAATGCATAGTCAAATTCAAGTTCAATTTCAAAGTAAATATAAGAGTAGGGGTATGCTTTTATTTATAGACTTAGGAGCTCCTAACACTTATTAGTCTAAGAGATGTGAGACTAAAATGTTCAGAGTACAACTGCACTTGTAGTTTCTGCAAGTATACATGTTCCAAGTCTCATATTGCTCAAATCTTGCATTTTCCATGTGCTTATAAGCTTCACAGCTCCCTTGATGTGTGCATAGTCATGTAGGTTGTGGTTGACTCTATTTTGGCCCAAAACTTAGTCCACCTAAGCTTCTATTTTTTTATACAAAGGAAAAACTACTCCTATGCAAAGATTCTACTAAAAAACTTTACAAAAGACAAATAATACTCTAGTAATGCATCCTTTATAAAAGAAGAGTCTTTTACAGCCCCTCTTTCTCCTCTATTATTGTAGCCATGACCCTTGTGAGTGGCCCTATATGTGGTCTTCCAAGTGGTCCTCCATCAGATACAACACCTCTTTTAGTGAGCAACCCTATGATTGTCTCATCATATTTTCTTGTAACCAAGAGTTTGGCTAAGAGTGGTTGTGTTCCAAAGAATACTAAATTTTAATAAGGAGTGATTGCTTTCCAAACAATACTCGGGTTTTTTAGTCAAGAGTGATTGTTGTTCAAAAGAAAAATTAATTTTAGCCAGGAGTGGCTGAAGTTGAAACAATACTCAGCGTTAAGTATTATCTAGGGTTCAAAGAATACCCACGTTGTATTTGCAACGATAGTCTATCTAGTGGAACCTGATTAAGTTAAATAATAACTAGATGTAGTCTAGGTTTCCAAACGAAGCAATATAAAAACATAAAGCATAAATCTTTCTTTACTCCCAACTATATTAGATTGCATTTTATTGATTTGTCATCTAACTTTAAAGTAGGAGAGCCCACTTGAATCAAATTTGCAAAAATATTTTGAAAATGTGTTTGTCCACTTAAAATTGTGTTTGATTGTTTTAATCAGACTTTGATCCAGTGAAAGCATCTTAATAATGAGTTCGTCAATCTAAAATATCGTCTATTCTTATCTGAAACTAATATTGTGAAGTATTGCAAAAAGTTTAATACACAATTTAAATCTCTATTATTGTGTATTTTACTTGTTTTTTCACAACATGGAATGAAACAACAAAGAAAGCACAAAGAAAGTTCTCAAAGTATAACTTCACAATGTGAAGAATTACAATGATTTTTCACATAACCAAAACTATAAGCTCTAACAGTTCGATTAGACACTCATATAACTCTTGTAATTTCAGCAATATCACTTGAACAACTTGAATTGTTTGGCTTGTCACACTTTTTATTTTCCACTTTCAATCCTTTTATATAAATTTTTTTAATATGTCTTTTGATACATGAATCAATTAAGTTAGGATTTTGCAATACCTTCATATTTTCATATTTTTTTTGTGATAGATGCTCAAAATAAAAAGTTTGTATTTACAATTTTTTAATTTGTTTTTTCTTCATATTTGTTTAAAAAACTATAATTTATTATTGCTATAAGAGGCCGCACTAATCACACTTGTTTATGACTAAAATAATTTTCAACTATAATTTGAACCAAATGAGACATTAAAATTATTTTTGTCAAAATCATCCTTCTCCCAAAAACAAACAAATGCACTATTTTGTCTATAATCTTGATCTTCATATGAAGCAACTTTGCATAACAAATATTGAAAAATATTTCAATTCTCATCTCGTAATTGTGTTTGCAAATAACTAAATAATACAAAATGAAGATATCCACTTTTAATACTTTTCTTAAACCATTTGAAATTGCATACAATTGCACCTTCTATAATTTGAAGGAAAAAATATACAATGTTTAGGTTTTGTTGATGACACAACATTGAAGAAGTTGTCTTAACATTAACCTATAATCATAAATGATTGAGATATTAATGTGTGACCATGTAACATATATAATTACTTGAAACTCCTAATTTTCTATCAATACCATAATTGAAGTCTACACAAAGTTTGCTAAAGAATTGTGATGCTTTCAAACTCACCTAAAACAAACTCTTCCACAAAACCTAATCTCATCACTTTCATTAAAAAATGCTTTACTTTAGAGGACTTATTTAATAAACAATCATAATGAAAATTTCAAATAATTATAATATTACAAATATTTTAATCCCATAAAAATGGTGTCTAGTACAACTAGAAACAAGTTTCTGAATTAAACTACTAATATTTAGTTTGAATTGTTAATCAAAAGATTGACCACAACTTAATAGAAATTAAGATTAACATTAACATGACATAAATAATCAAACATTAAGAAAAAACATTTTCATCTAACTTTGCAAAAAATAAGAAATCATACACCACCATTAAATTATTTATTAAAATAAATTTTTTTTACAATATAATACTCATGAAATGATTCATGACTTTACAAACTATAACTATACTAAACAACTCCTACATAAAAAGGTTATGTTTGACTAAAAGCAAAAAATAACTTCAATATTATATTTATTTAGTCCGACCTTAAAAAGATAATTTTACATAAAAATTTAAAACTCTCAATAATTAAATGTTTATTGTTTGATATATTTTTAAATGAAATTCTTTTAAATTTTATTCTTTAAATTAATTATACTTCAATAAATAAATTTTCTAAATATAATTATTATTTTATTTCTATAATAATAATTTCAATTTCATCAACAAAAATTTGTTTTTAATTTATTTAAAAAATTATTACTATAAATATTTAATATTTTAATTAATACTATAAATTTATAAAAAATATATACTTTTTCAAATATTTTAAATATTTATTTTAGATTTTATCTTATAATATAATATAATTTTTCTTTTTTGAAAGTCTATTTTATTAAGCTTTTCTATCAATCCTCCTTAATAATAATAATTCGTATTAAAAAATAAATTAAACAACATCCATTAAGTTTCATCTACGTGAAATTGTTTTATTATTTATTATTTAAATTAACTTTGTCTTAACCTTTTAATCAAATTATAAACAGTAAAATATCATCTCCATCCTTATTAGCCAAGTATAAATAGTGAAGAGAAGGCCAAGTACCATATAAATCCTAAAATCAATTAGGGTTTGGCAAACCACGATCATGGCTTGCACCATCGACTTTCGCTGCCTCGACGAGGGTTTCGGCGGCAAAACCTACAAGCGCAAGAGGGAGCAGCAGTCCCAACCGCACACGGAGGACGTCATCACCAGCAACGATGGCGTTTCTCTCATGGACACCGACGAGACCGTCGCGCCGCCGGCGAAGCGATCGGCGGTGGCTTCGTCGGAGAATCCGGACAAGCCTGTGTACGGTCAGACGAGCTACGACGGTGTGATCGCTGGTAAGGTATCCGGTCGGAAGTGGAAACAGGTGCGGCAGCGGAGGGCGTCGGCGACGCAGGTGAGCCGGAAGGGGACGACGTTCGAACAGAGAGAGAGGGAGAAGATGATTAAGAAGGCGTACAAAGAGAGGATGATGGAGCTGAAGGAGGAGATTCGGTTGAACAAGGTGGAGAAGCGGAAGAAGAGAGAAGAAAGGGAGAAGAAGAAGCAGGAGAATATTATCAAATCTGGAACCAAGTTCCAGAAGATTACCAACCCTAACACCTTGAAGAAGATTGCCAAATCGAAAAAGCGGAAGCAGCTTAGGGTTGTTCCCGATGAATTGCTCAAGAAATAGATATCTGTTTGTTTTTTTTTTTTTTTAATTCAGTTTTAATGTATTGCTTTTTGGTGGAAAATGATTTTGTATTAAGATTTCAATTAAGTATTATAGTATTTTCAATTGTTATTTACTTTTATGCTCATAAGGATTCATTCGGAATGATCTAATAAGTTCAGAAATTGGTCGTTGTAGATTAAAGTGTGTGATGAATTATGAGTGATTAATTAAGAATGCGTAGTTTTTATATTATTCTATTGGAATCCCTGAATTCAGTCATCATAGTCCCATTAAGCTATATGATTAACCTTTTCACGAAATCGGATTAAGGGAAACCAAGGTTTAAAATTACGTTGATGTTGGGGAAATTGTGATGGAAACAGTTGATGTGGGTAACTGCAGAAAATAGTTTACATGACCATGGACATTGATTTTTAATATTGCAGACAAATTCAGTCGATGAGACTCTTTGTGGTCTGCTCTGTGATGACTTTTAAATCTTGAGATTGAAATGGAAATTTCAGTGTTGGATCATTGTTTAAATCCTTGTTAGAAAGCTATGAATAAGATTGTCTTCAATTGTAAAGACATGCAATATTAAAGAAGAGGTACCAATTTCTGGATGGCTAATTGTGAGACCATTCATTGTGTGAAAGCATATGTTTCTTTTGACCTGTAGACTACAGGTTTAAAACAATGATACAACTGAAAATAGAAAAATGTGAGATATGACGATGAAATCTAAACTCTTTGTCAAGGATTTCTGTTTGTTTAAAAGGAGGAGGATCCATATCTGAAACTGTATAGTTTTTCGTCGGAAACTGTTGTAGTCTTGAGATTTCAATTGATGCTTAGTATAAAAGTTCTGCAGGAAATGTTATTTCTTTGCTTAACATTCGGTACGATCAAGCAATTACCTAATATTAGAAATTTAATATTTTCACCTTTCCTATAAAAATTGAAAATTTAATCATAATTGTTCCGTTCACTGATTAATATGTATACTTGTTGAAGTTGAACCTGATGGGTATCTTATACATGCGCAATTTTTGAGATCTGATTCCTAAAACCTTGTACAAAATTGTGTTCTACTCTAGCAAGAGAAGACTATCCAAATTTGTCTAAAAAAATTTAGTTTCTTGCTCGGAAGGAATAATATATGTTTTCTCCTGGCCAGTACTGTGGAAAATTGGTATAAATAAGTGTACAAATGAAGATGGATTTGACAATGGACACGAATTCTTCGTCAAAGTTTTCTGCCTTTTGTTAGTAAAATTAATGATTTTGTTGATGCAACAAAGGCAAACTACCAGTAGTCCTTACAGGAGCAAGATCCATCTCTGAAATGATGGAATCTACTTGAATCCCTGACTGTGATTTCCCGGTTTACAATCTTGGAGATTACCTTGATGGCGGCGTGGCAATCATTACAAGCTCGTAGGTTCTTCATCACTAATATGGGTGACCCTTTTGGGGTGCTAATCAGTGCAAAAGCAATGGCAATGCGTTCACTGTGATACTTTAGGGACTCTAACTTGACTTCCTCATCCACATTGTGAAGGGCACAACTTGAGTCAGGCTTATACCCTTGTTTCTCCATTTTCTCTTCCAACTCATCAAGCATCCTCGTTATCTCTTTCATCTGTGGGTGAGACATGTCATTGGCTGAGAAAACATGAGTCTTCTGTTTGATTTCAACCCAACTGTATGCTGGGACCTTTCTGATCCCTCGCTCTCTCATGGCCTTCTTCACCTTCCCCACATTCTCCCATTCACCAGCTGCTGCATAGATATTGGACAGGCTAACATATGGAGCAGCATCTCTAAGGAGATTCATGCTGAATAGTTGATCTGCTGCTTTCTTTCCCATCTCTTGATTCTTATGAATCCTGCATGAGTTGAGAATGGATGTCCACATTATCTCGTCTGGTTCAACCGGCATCCGAGCCATCAATTTCTCAGCCTCATCAAATCGTCCACTGCGACATAGCATATCAACCATTGATGCATAATGCTCTTTTTTGGGTACAAATTTATACACTTGAGTCATGGAGTTGAAGTATTGTAGTCCTTCTTCAACTAGACCACAGTGGCTGCAGGCACACAAAATGCTAAGGAAGCTAACAGAATTTGGTTGCAGACCAGAATGAACCATTTGTTCAAATGATCTAAGAGCAAGGCCACCGTCTCCGTTTTGTGCATAAGCTGAAATCAGTGCATTCCAGGAGACACAGTTCCTCGTAGGCATCTCTTGAAACATATGAAGTGCTTCTTTTATGGATCCACATTTTGCATACATGTCAACCAGTGCACTCCCAGAAAATACATTTGAAATGCATCCAGACCTGATTATATGCGAGTGTAACTGTTTTCCCAGTGTCAGTGAAGCTAGATTTGCGCAGGCTCTTAAGATGCTGGCATAAGTGGCTGAATCAGCACGTATTTTGGCTCTTTGCATCTCAACAAAAAGCTTTAGGCTGTCTTCATGGAGCCCCTTATGAACATAACCCGAGATCAGGGCTGTCCATGGAACTGAACTTTGATGAGCCAGATCAGCAAAAATCCTATTTGCTTCCCTAAATTTGTCACATTTAGCATACATGTCAACCAAGGAATTCCCAACCAGAATTTCTGAAATGGCATCTGTTACAATAGCCTGGGAATGAATTTGCCTACCCATTTCCAGGTTCAAAGCATTTGCAGCAATGCTCAACAAGGTTGCATATGGGAATTGCCGCCGGTCAAATCTTGTAAACTGTAAGTCCCTGAAAAGTTGAAGCGATTCTTCCACTCTTTCATTCCATGCACAACACGTGATGATGACATTGTAAGAGATACCATCCACCTCCGGCATCTCATAAAAAAGCTTCCTCACTTCAACAACACGGTCATGTTTCGAGTAGAAATCAAGCAAAGCATTAGCCACAAACACATTCCACACAAAGCTGCACTTCAGCACAAAACTGTGAACTTGTTGCCCAAATTCTATATCATCCAACTGTATGCCTGCAGTTAAAATCGCAGCAAAAGTAAAGTCCGTGGGCTTGAACCCCAAATTCTGCATCTTGAAAAACAAGTTGATAGCATCATGATTGAAGCCCTCTTTGGAGTACCCGGTCAACAGCACATTGAAAGTGACATGATCTTTCTCTGGCATATGCTTGAAGAGGTGACAAGCCAAACCAAGGCTACGCGTCTTACAGTAAGAATCGAGCAACGAGTTGCAAACCGTAAGGGTGGAATCATACCCCAATTTGACAACATGGGCATGCACTTGTGCGACTTCGTTGACATTGTCAAACTCAGTGAACCCAGATAACAGAGTCGTCAAGGTGACATGATCCGGAACAATGCCGTGCCTACACATATCAACGAAGAGACCGAAAGCTTCGCGGAACTTATTGTTCTGAGCGTAGCCACCGATCAGCATTGTCCAGGTAACAACCGAGCGTTCAACCATGCCGTCAAACAAGCTCCTAGCAGCGGAAAGGTTGCCAGAGTTTAAGTAACCCGTGATCATAGTGTTGGTGGAGATGATGTTCTTGTGAGGCATTTCGTCGAACAGTTTGCGTGCTGCACCCAAATCCCCATGTAGGAGATGGGTCTTCACTTGGAAGTTGAAACGATACGTGTTGGGATCGAAGCCCGTCTTGATGATGGAAGCATCGACCTGAAAGTGTCGTTTTTGGAATGTCAAAATGCCGTTTTTCCTCGTACATGCTTTGATGTAATTCATGGAAGGAAAACGGAAAATGGAAAGCTCGTTCTTTGCGCCAAATTTTGCAGGGTTTGAAAATATGTGATGAACTTTCTGGTATAAAATTAATGACTGTTTAAACTTTAAATTAAAGTTTTAAAAAATCAAATTTTATATTTTTCAATAAAAACACACCTTTCAAACTAAAATGTATTAATTCCATCAACTGTTTCAAATGAAATTTACTAAACCCTAAAGGAATGGCCTTTTTATCTTTCGCCCTGGCCAAGATGTTCATATCCTTTTCACAGAAAGAAATAAAGACTATAATATCAAAATTTTTTTATGAATGACAAGATGCTAAAGATTTAGATCAATTTTCTACTAAAAGACTTCTGTGTTTTGAATTTACAAATTCTATTAAAAATAAAATTGCTATATGAAGTATTCAAAAAGATTTTTTAAAATGAGTTCTCATAATTGAATAACTAGAGCCACGGTCTGAAAAATGGCTTGTTTGAGTTTTTTTTTTTTTAATCATTCAATAACATAAGCAGATATATGTTGTTTTATTGTTTAACATACTTATTTGAAAATAAGAAAAAATATAATTTTATTAAATAAGTGATTATTAAAATTATTAATTTAAAAACATTTATTTTAAGTTTATACAAACTAACCCAAGAGATAGAATATATTAATACAAAGTTAGAAATGAGAAAGTTCTTAAAGATAAAAACCGGCTTTCTTCAAAATAATTGTTTGTGGTGTTCAAAATGGAAAAATTCAATTGCAAAGACAAGAAAACAGAAAAATAAAGCTGTCAATTGATTTACAAAACTATTTTTTTGGGCAGAAAACCAGAAGCAACATTTTTTGCACTAAGACATTAACCGTTATATATTCAGAAGAAATTGAGGGTTTATGTCTAAACAAGGAATTAGAATATTGTGGAGAGATATAAATACATATATGTGAAATATGTGAAGTTAGAAAGAAATTGTTTAGATAGAAATAATTTAGAGAGAGAGGCGAGATTTAAAAATAAATAACTAAATAATTTAAATTTAAATTTATATATGTTGTATAAAATATTTAAATTTTAAATTTTATCTTTTAAAAAGAAATATCTCTATTAAATAGAAACCGGGTTCAATATTGTCCTTATCCTAAAGGATTTATAATAAAAATTTATTAACTTAAAAATAGGTAAGGTTAGATTTATCTTATCTATCCTTTCAATTGTTTAGTTATATATTTGGATCTTCTATTACTTTAAAAAAAAGTTGAATTGTGTATTAAAATTTTGTGTAGCTTTTGAAAAGTTTCCTCTACTGATGTGCAAATAGATATACGTTTCTAACATGATGAACAATCTATCAAAAGTTTTTTTAAAAGTTTTTAAAAGCTACTTTTTTTTTAAGGACAAATTTAATAACATGTAAAGTTTAAGTAAAATAAGGATTTATGCTAGAGATTTTTATATTGGTTCGTTCCTAAAATTAGATTGTATTTAGTTGTTGATCAATTAATGAAGTTTCACTAATAGACTAACGCAATAAAGATACAATCGAGTATTATTTGAAATTCAACTACTCTTGGCTAATAACTCAGTATTGCTCAAACACTCACTCACTCCTTACTAACAACCTATAGTATTGTTTGAAACACAACTATTCCTATCCAGACATCTTGAGTATTGTTTAAAACAACTCTCACTCCTAGTTATAAATTGAGTACTTTTTTTAAACACAATCAATTCCGGCTAAAAGGGTTATACAAAAAATATTATCTAAATGATCAAAGGATTTTGTTCACTAGACAGAGAGGTAACATCTTTCGACACATAAAAGGGTTAAAACACTCTTTTAATTTGCTAATGAACACGAACAATGTTTATTATGAAGCTTAGGGTACAAAAACTTTGAGCATGAATATTGACATTGTTTTGACAACTCAATATCACTTCTAGCTCAGTCTTCAAAGAGAGATTGCTTTATATAGGGTGTTGAAGAAAAAATAATGAAATGGACATCCAAGCCCAACTCCATGAGGTCCATGATGAGAAAACTCAAGCCCATGAAGTGAAAAATGAAGTCCAGGGTCTAATTAAAGACAAATTCTTCCTGCACCCTAATAAAAATTTTAAATCCCACCTTTGCCCTTTACGAAATTACTTAAATATCCTTTCTTTAATAGAAAGGTTTCTTCTCCTCACCCATGATCATAACCCACAGTGCTTGCTATAGTATAGTTTCCTCTCAAATTCATCTTTCAGAGCATCGTTTTTGAAGATTTGAAGTGTGATTGAACAGTAGAACAGATTTTCCAACGATTGTGAAGTGTTTATCAGTGGCAAAGAATGACGGGGATTTAAGATTTTTCGTTTTGGTGTATTTTTTAAATTTGTCGTAAGGCACCCGGATGAACCTCATCCGGTTGCCATTTTTTAAATTCTGAGAACCGGACAGGGTATTCATCCGGTTTGTATAATGACAACCGGATGCAGTGTGGAGGGGGTGCCATCCGGTTGTCTATTTTATATGTTTTGTTAACTGTAAGTGTTTATGTTTAATTTATGATTAACATATGTAAGTACAATGACATATTACTAATATTTTACATATTTGCAGGCAAGTGTTGACAAGTGGATGACTATACCAAATATGGGTTACGTCATTGCAAGCAGATATAATGTTATCCTTGTTTGCTTGTCTTTGTAACAAAATGTAACCTTTTTTCCATTACGAAGTAAACCTCCTATTGATGTTAGTCAACATCGGATAATATGCATAGGACATGTTTATGGGAATCATTTTGTATAGGTAAGCTTTATAAGTTCATTATATTGCCCAAGCTTTTACTGTGATGTTGGTTAACTTAATTTTCATTTACAGGTTAAATTGGTTGATGGTTGTCCTTTACCAAATGTAGACATGATGTGGACCAATCACAGTTATGCATATGCACAACTATGACTAACTCATTATATTACCAGAATGCAACAATTCGTTTCCATGTTAGGATCAAGTACATTATATGTTAATCTTGCAGATGATTGATTCATTTATATTAAAATTGTAAGAGTTTTGGTTGATTTATATGTTTAATTTATATTAAAATGTGATCGTAACATAGTACCAACATAAACTTGAATAAACTCCATACATAAACATAGTTCCAACATAAAATTAAACAAACTCCATACATGTGCCAAATGCATAAACATAGTGCAAAATACATAAACCCTACGAGCTAGAACTCCCTCTCCCTCTCCCTCGGACACCTCTCGCTCGTCTAGTGTATACTTGTCCTTCACGCGAATGTGTACGAGCCAATTCATACGCAGCTACTGTATCCTCATGTGTATCCCCACAGCTAATTGCCCTATGTAATAGGGTGGCTATCCTTCTAAAGATACTCTGCAAAGAATAAATAATATAATGTGACTGATCAAGTACATAAAAATATGAAATGAAATATTAAAATGTAAATGTAATGAAATACCGAGGCTGGCTGTGACTACTGCTGTGACGAGGTGGCTGGCTGATCGTCATCATGACTATGACTATGGCTATGACTATGACTGTGACTACGACGATCTCCTTCCTCATCACATCTAATGAGATATGGATGCGAGACACGGCTATACCAGGCAATATAGTCCTCTATGCATGCATACGGGCCAACAGCAGGTATTGAGGCAGTCACAACATTATCAGCAAAATGGACCCAACGTGCATTTACTGATTCAAAAGTAGTCATATCTTGCACTAGAGGAGGAGGTGGTATGGTCTGCATATACCCATACTGTCATAGTACTCGATCAGGCAGATGCATTTGGATGGTATGTCCATATCGGAGAAAACCCTAAAAAAAGAAATCGGCTCCAGAGGCCGACTAACTCTATGAGTACTGTAGGGACATCAGATGACATCAGACACGGTCAATCGATCTAACTGTGCTCTGATATCAACCAACTGAGATGGATGTCGACTGACCACATACCGACAAGCCCGTGGAAGTGCTTCATTATAGCTCGGGGCATCATCCCTATTCCCCATAGATGGGAAATGCTCGTAAATTCATGCCTGACAAAATGTAACAAAGTTACATGTAATAAAATATAACTTGTAAATTAATTTAGTGCTAATAAAATATGTACTTGTAATAGAGTAATAAAAACTCCCAACTGTTTAGTCCCAACAAGAAAAGCATCTCCTAGCTTGTCATACATATGTGCTAGAGCAGCTGCTCCCCATGCATAACTACCACACAGAGCAAGGTCCCGAAATAGTGATAGATAAGAAATGGAGACAGATGTTGCACTTTTATCAAGAAAGATTGTGCAACCAATTAAGTGCAACAAATAAGCCCTTGCAGTAAACTCCCAATTTTCATTTTCACAACATGAGGCGTAGTGATCTCTCAACCAACTAAGGAGCACAGCATTGCCACGGCCATCACGCAAAGCAGCATTTGCCGGACCATGAGGAACCCCTAATAGTTCCAACATAACATCAAGGGCTCCGTTGTTGTCTAACCTATCAAACATCGGAAATTACCTCATGATAGGTAGGTGGAGTAGGCTAGACACGTCATCCAAAGTGATCGTCATCTCACCAAATGACATATGAAATGTATTCGTGTCCCGATGCCACCTCTCAACAAATCCGCATAAGAGGCCTTTGTCTGCTACCTCATAACACATGTTGCATAGAGGCAACAATCCGCTATTCACAATCAGTGAAAACACCTCAGCACGAGGAAGACCAAAACTGTTAACCTTTCTTCCATGAGAGACCAATTTTAGGACTCCACGATCCTAAACAAAACACAAAACCAATTAAACACATATTAAACACAAAATAACCACAACAAGTTATAAAATAATCTTACCTCACTCTCCCACAATCTCAATGCAACATGGTGATTATAACTGACTAGAAGGGACACATCAGATGGTCCTCCATGAAAACCTCCAGCGTCACCACCACCAATACGAGAAGCGACACCACCAACATTAGGAGCATTACCACCAACAACATGAGCACTGGATGAAGCTCCCCGATCTCCTCTACGAACCGATGCGGTAGGCCTTCTCTGGCCCTCATGCTGGGAACTAGCTTCTCTGGTCCTAGCCATATCTGTCAAAGTTGTAAAGGCAACTTAGAAAAAATTTTGAAAAAATCACAACCGGATGGAATACCCATCCGGTTCACACTGCCAACATGAGAACCGGATGAGGGTGCCATCCGGTTCTCATTACGAAATCAAATTGACAACCGGATGGCCTGCTCATCCGGGTGTTAAATTTTTTTCAAATGAGAACCGAATGGCACCCTCATCCGATTATCATTTTTAAAAAATTTGACACCCGGATGAGCAGGCCATCCGGTTGTCAATTTGATTTCGTAATGAGAACCGGATGGCACCCTTATCCAGTTGTCAAATTTTTTAAAAATGACAACCGGATGAGGGTGTCATCCGGTTCTCATTACGAAATCAAATTGAAAACCGGATGAAGCGCATCCGGTTCTCATGCCCGAAATCGGAGAATCTCTCCGTTCGCCGTTGTCAATGTCCCAAATCTCAAATTAACTACTCTAATCAGTAATTGAACTTACTAATTGCTAATAAATGACATAAATTACTTACTTGAACGATTAATGGAAGATTTCAAACAATGGAAGAATGGGGACGACGAAGATGTTAACCGGATGCTGAAAAATCTGAACTGGATGAGGAGCAGCAGCAGCGTAAACGACCTTGCGGTGGCACCAAATTGTCTTCCGGCGGCGGATGGAGTTAGGTTATAGAATGAGGGAATGTGACCCGGATAGAGGTATTAGGGTGCATTAGGGTGGAGGGTAGTTCGGTCTTATCAGTTTCATTAGTTGAGGGCAAAGATGGAATAAAAAACTTTTATTAGGGTGCAGGAAGAAGCTATTAGGGTGTAGGAAGAACCCGTCCTAATTCAAGACTTAGGTGGGCCCATGACTAAAAGAAGGCTTAGGAAGCATTGCAGTATAAGGTGGTCCATCTGCTAAAGGCGAAACTATTGAAGGGTGTTAGAAAATGTGTTGGCTGAAATACAAGAGGGGGGTGAATTGGATTTCAAAATCTTTTTCAAAAACTATTTTACCTTTTAGAAAATGCAAGTCAGTTTGATAAACTGGATCTTTATTGACTTTACTGAGCAAAGCAGCAGAATGAATCAGTAAACAGAATATAATCCAGTCGCAATACAAAGCAGCAAACCAAACAGTTTTATCAGAATTCAAATGTAAGTACGGAAGCGATTTAGTTTACTACACAGAAACATAATAGAAGTTAACCACACAGAATGAACAGATCAACTTCAATTCAATCAACAGTTCTAATTATTATGAATCAATCAAAAATAAAATTCTTTTTATTAAAGAACCAGTTATTAAAAAAATGTTTAAGTCTTATATCAATTATAGTTCAATTATAGATTCTGAAAACAATTTATACAGTGAACCAGTTAATTAGATCAGTGATCAAGAAGGAGAAGGAAGATTCAAGAACATAAAGGTTTTTATACTGGTTCACCCACCAAACGGGCTACGTCCAGTCCCTCACACACAGTAAGGATTTCACTAAACAATAATCAACTGATCAAGTTTACAACACTTGCCCAAGGCAAGATAACACTGCACTCGCAGCAACCACTACTGAACCTACAACAAACCAAGAAACCACACAGAGTCCATTGTGTGTCTCAAGAACACCCTTGCTGAAACCCACAACAAGTCATGGTTATACAGAGCCCACTGTACACTGCAACCCACAGTAGACCTCTGTTGAACCCACAGCAGAACAAGAAACCACACAGAAACCCACTGTGTGTTTCAAGAACTCCCTTGCTGAAACCCACAGCAAGTCACAGTTATACAGAACCCACTGTATAACCTATAACCGCCTCACACTGCACCTCGCAGTAGGCGAACCACCAGTTCAGTCCCACTGTTCCACGAATTACACCCCAGTAATTCAAGAACGCTGTAGAAGTTTTAAAACAGATGAAGAACACAGTCACAACAATACAAGCACTTCTATAAAAAGATTTACAAAAGTAATAAAGAACGAGTATAGAAGGCTTAGTCTGATGATCAAATGAGTGAAGAACTGTCTCAGTCAAATCCAAGCTCCAGTTGCAGTTCCAAGAAAACAGTTCTTCGATGAAAAACGTTGATTGATCCTTGATCACTAGACTCAAGGGCGCTTTGCTCTCTTTCAAATCTCAAATGTTCGTGCTCAGAAAATGTTTTGAATGATTTATCTTTCCTTTTAAAAATTTTGCGCTAGTTATTTATAGACAACTGTCATTTAAAATTCAGTCAATTGATTTTTCAAATAGTCGACTGTTTTTCTCCAGTCAGTTAAAACAGTTGTTCAAAACGCAAGTTTTGATTTTCATGATTTCTCAAAACTTTTGTTAATACAGAAAATACTTGTGGAGCTTATCATTGATTAAGATTGCAAGCATCACTTATTAGACCTCAAACTTACCCCATAACACACACTCTTAAGTTCTAGACCAAGTCTTCAATCTTCATGAACTCTTCATGCAATCCACATATGCTCATAAGGTCTTGAACATCTTCACTTGGTTGGCTTCATCAAATCATCACAGTAGCCCACTGGTGCTAACAAAGGGCAACCATATGGAGCTTAAAGAACTAGGAGAAGGGCTAATAAGGATTTTAATTTTATTTTATTTACTTCCAAATGAGATAAACTCATAACCTAAATGTGTATTTAAACATTTTAGGGAATTGAGAAGGAAACATTATGCATTTTGCAAATTGGTGAGAGTGAATCTCCTGGGTCCTTACCTGAATCAACTACTAGACTTATCAAGAGTTTTTCCTTCCCCTTGTAGTGTCTCTGTAGCTTATCCTCCTCTATAGAAGTGGCGTTGCTTATCCCTGTCACCCAGTTTACCTAAAAGCTTAATTTCCAATAAATTCAATTTCCTCCCCTAAACTGGTCCCATATTGAATCCTAACAGACACGTTTCTTGAATCCCAACAGACGAGTTCACATCATTTGATTTCAAAGCTTAGTTCTAGGGCAAGGATCAAGATTGTATGACTTGGAGAAATTGGTAAAATCCTTTCTTTAATTTTACTGTCAACATCATCGTAAGTTAGTGGTTGAACCATTGCAAAAGGCAAGCCTATAAGAAAAAAGAAGAAAAAAATGAAAAAGAAAACAAAAAAAAATATTGTTGTGGTTGAATATTCAAGTACTTATGAAGTGATATATTGATTGCAATTGTTGAGGATTGTTACTATACCTGTTAGGTCATTAAAATTGTCATTCAAGTGTTCCTATTTAGACCATCATTGTACTTGCCGTCCTTATAAGTTTTTGGCACTAGTGTTACTCTTATTGGATGAATTATTCTTGTAAAGGTCTTGTTGATTCGGTTAAGAACTCAAGGAGAACGAAAGAGTGGAAAAGGCAAAAGAGTTATATTATAAAAAAAAAAACCTAAACTAAGTACATACACTTGAGCATTGAGTTTAAACACGCAAGGAAGAGGTGTGAGGATATATTACTTATTACTACTAATCAATTTTTCTTTTTAATTTAAGTATGTACTCCTTCCTCTTCAGAAACCAACCTTTCAGCACCACAATGTAAGCTTTAACTCAATATTTAGAGGGACTAATGAAACAACAGAATGATGAGCTCCACGAGAGGTTGGACCAAATGATAAATAAAAACAACCGTGAAGACATTAGGAGGAGGAGAAGAGATAATGACTGTGAATAGCGGAAAAATAAAATGAAAAGAGTGAAGCTTAAAATCACACCATTTAAGGGAAAAGGAGACCTAGAAGCATACTTGGTTGTGGGAGCTCAAAATTGAGCATTTGTTATTTTATTACAATTACATGGAGGAATAGAAAGTTAGGATGACAACAACTGAATTTTCTGATTATGCACTCATTTGGTGAAACAAGTATCAAAAGGAGAGATAGAGAAATGAAGAACCAATGGTAGACATTTGGGGTGAGATGAGAAGTATCATGAGGAAAAGAAATGTTCCAGCTAGTTACAATAGAGACTTGCAGCTTAAACATAAAAAAGTTGACTCAAAGTAATATGAGTGTTGAAGAGTATTTTAAGGACATGGAGGTTACCATGATTAGAGCTAAAACTGAGGAAGACAATGAGGTTATTATGACTCGATTTTTTAGTGGGTTAAACAACGATATAAGAGATATTGTAGAGCTGCAAGAATATGTTGAGATGGAGGATTTGTTGCATAACACTCAGGTTGAACAACAACTCAAGAGGAAAAGTATTGCAAGAAGGAGCTCTTCCAACTTCAACCCAACAGTTGAATAGACAAGTCTAAGACGGAGGGATCCTCATCCTCCAAACTTATTGAGATGGTTCCACATGGAAAAGCTCCAAAGAGTTCCAACAATAAAACCAAGGATGTAAAGTGCTTTAGGTGCTTAAAAAGGGCATATTATTCTTCTGAATGTCCTACTAAGAGAATTGTCATCTTTGAGGATAATGGAGAATATATTAGTGAGTCTTCAACTAGTGAAGAAAATGAGGAGGAAGTAATAGAAGTTGAAGCAATGGAATGTGATTTATTGATGATGAGGAGGTTGTTGGAAAGTCAACTACAAACTTTAGATCAATAACAAAGAGAGAACATTTTTCATACTAGATGTTATATCAATGAAAAAGTGTGCTCTTCGATTGTTGATAGTGAAAGTTGTACCAATGTGGCTAGCTCAAGACATGTTTCCAAATTAAATTTGGAGACTAAGCCACATCCTAGGCCATACAAACTTCAATGGCTTAGTGAAGATTGGGAGTTGATCGTGAATAAGCAAGTAGAGGTGTGGCTTTCAATTGGACAATATACTGACAAGATGATATGTGATGTGGTTCCAATGGAGGCAAGTCACATCCTATTAGGGAGACCATGACAATATGATAAAAGGACAATCCATGATGGATTCACAAATAAGATTTCTCTCATACACAATGAGAAGAAAATTATTCTTAAACCATTATCTCTTAAAGAGGTTTGTGAGGGCCAAATAAAAGTGAGAGAAAGAAGAATGTAAGAGAAAGGAGAAAAGAGTGAAAAATATAAAAGGAATAAAAAGAAAAAAGAGAAACATCATCAGGGAAGCAAGAGTGAAACACTTAAGAGCAAAACAAGTTGTTTTGTGAGAGAGAGCAAGCTGAAGGTGTTGTTTGGCAATAAGCCACTTTACTTGTTGTATTGCAAAAAGAATATTTTTATTGTTAACAACTCTAATGAATCTGTTGTTCCTGCTAGTGTTGAATTTCTTTTGCAAGGATACAGGGGTGTGTTTCCAAAAGAAATCCCAAATGAACTACCACCGTTAAGGGGAATTGAGGATCACATTGATCTCATTCCTTAAGCTACTTTACCCAATTGGCTAGCTTACAGGAAAAATCCCCAAAAGACTCAAGAAATTCAAAGACAAGTTGATGAATTGATGAGCAAAGAATGGGTGCAAGAGAGCATGAAATCGTGTGTTATTTTCGTGATATTGGTGCCTAAAAAGGATGGGACTTGGAAGATGTGCACAGACTGCAGGGCTCTCAATAACATGACAATCAAATGCAAACATCCTATTCCCAGGTTAGATGATCTCCTTGATGAGTTACGTGGTGTTTGTGTGTTTTCTAAGATTAATTTGAAAAGTAGGTACCATCAAATTAGGATAAGGGAAGGAGATGAGTGAAAAACTACATTTAAAACTAAGTATGGTTTGTATGAATGACGGGTGATGCCCTTTGGGCTAACTAATGCCCAAAGCACTTTTATGAGATTAATGAACCATGCATTAAGGGAATTTTTGGGCAAGTTTGTTGTGGTATATTTGGATGACTGATTTATAGCAATAATATTGATTTGCATGTTGAACATTTGAGTATTGCAATGAATGTGCTTAGAAAAGAACAATTATTTACTAATCTTAAAAAAAATGTACATTTTGCATTGACCATGTTGTATTTCTAGGATTTTTTGTGAGTGCTAAGGGGTACAAGTGGATGGGGAAAAGATTAAGACCATTCAAGTGACCCACACCTAAAACTGTAAGTGAAGTGAAAAGTTTCCATGGTTTAGCTAGTTTCTATAGGAAGTTTGTTAGGAATTTTAGTACTTTGGTTGTACCTCTTAATAAGATAGTTAAAAGCATGTGGGATTTAAGTGGGAAGAGAAACAAGAGCAAGCCTTTGTTTCCCTTAAGCATAAGCTAATTAACACTCACATTCTTGTATTACCAAATTTTACATAATCTTTTGAAATTGGATGTGATGCATCTCATATCGACATTGGGACCACTTTAATTTAAAAGGGACACCCAATTGCTTATTTTAGTGAGAAGTTAAATGAGATTACCCTAAAATATCCCACTTATGACAAAGAATTCTATGCTTTAGTTCGTGCGTTGCAAACTTGACAACATTATCTTTTGTTCAAAGAATTTGTAATTCACAATAATCATGAAGCCCTTAAATATTTGAAAAGGCAAGGTGGGTTGAATAAAAGGCATGCCAGATGGGTTGATTTCCTTAAACAATTTCCATATGCCATTAAACATGAAAGGGGAAAGGGAACATTGTTGTTGATGCATTATCTATAAGACATGTGTCGCAACCGGGATCACGACGGGGCGATCAAAATTTATTCATTTAATTTTAAAAAATATTTAAATTGAGATTGGAGTCGCCACCATAGTTTATTAAGGAAAACCATGGAAAAACCAAAAATAATAAAATAGTCTGCAAACCAAAGTAAGGGTTCGGGAGTCGGTTACGTGTGGGAAAGGTATTAGCACCCCACAACGCCCGTCCTAAGACGGTACCATTAATCAAATGAATAAAAATAAGTGTGGTTTTAAAAATATCATTTTTTCCCCAAATAATAACAATAAAAATGAGACTAGAGACAAAACAAACAAATAAAAA
>Ga0209700_101275_pt1 | contig 51623 bp, 28 predicted proteins | sample SiratroredBW_FD_187528 | JGI IMG/M metagenome (GOLD analysis project Ga0209700, IMG submission 187528) | Root nodule microbial communities of legume samples collected from California, USA - Siratro red BW (SPAdes) (version 2) | ecosystem: Host-associated > Plants > Roots > Nodule | place: USA...
ATATATATAAAGATATATATATATATATATATATATATATATATATATATATATATATATATATATAATTTAATAATTTAATTGAAAAAATTTTAATTTTTAAAAACGAGAAATATATCAAGCGTTTTATTTTCCAAAATTCGTTTCTGATTGACGAAATCCTAAAAGGACCTGTCTTTTGTTTATGTCAACCGTGAAGAATCCAAATGCACGCATGGAAGCATGTGAGTTCATATTCAATAACAATATATAGTCTGGTGTCTCTTAGTTAAACCGTTAAAATTGAGCAAGAAAGTTTGTTAGTTATATGAAGAAAAAAAGTAAATAAATGAGTCAAAAATCTTGAACTTGAAAGTGTTTAAAGTTACTAGAGGGAAAAAAGGGCAGAACAAAGGAGAGGGAAATGAATGTTATTTTTTATATTGCGAGAGATGTTGGGCTCTCCATTGCAATTCATCCCTTCGATACAATTTGCGATGTCAAAGAAAAGCTCCAGAACATTTTTGGTATTGAGTGAATGAATTCACAAAAATGTTTCACAATATCTCACCAATAAGATATAGGTGTGATGCATATTTGAATTTTTTTAATTAATTAAATTATAAAATTACAAATTTATGTTTGTAGTTAACAAATTTTAAAAATGAAGTATAATTAATTGGTTGGATGTGATTGATGAATTGTTATTTTTTTAGTTGATAGAATTATAAGATTACCAATTATTTTAAAATAAAGATAAAAAAATTATTATATAATTTTTAATTTTATTATTATTATTATAATTATTATTATTATTATTATTATTATTATTATTATCATCATCATTATCGTATCCCATCTCTGTTGCATGCGTATGCTTCCATCATATTTTCACCTATAATCGATAATCGATTATTCCTAAAAATAATTACTATAGAAGTGTATGTAATTCATCAGGTAGAAACTTACCTCTACCGAGTGCTTTCCTTGCTTCTGATCAAGTCAAGGTTGTACCACATTTCTTCACACCACCACAACCAGCACAAGGATACAAGAGCAAACTTCAAAACATGGAATTTGGAATTGAAGTTTTTGGTGTTTCTCTATTGTATTGTTCTACATTTTTGCTTACACCACTATACTTTCTTCTATACCTTGTGGGTCTTTCACTATGACTTCCTCACTCGTGAAGATCCAAGGCGAACAGGTTCTCACCAACTATTTTCAGGACCTCTCAATTAAAGATTTGAGTGAGAAAAGGATTGAGGCAGTGATTCACGAGGTGGGTGACGAAAGCCATAGGGAAACCTATGCTATTTGTCTGTATAAAATAGTACTGCAGGAAACTGCTCTTGTAAAAGGTTGCGAGCATGCTTACTGTGTAACATGCATTCTTCGATGTGCTACATACCATGAGAAAGTTACTTGTCGTCAGTGTAAACACCCATTCAAGTTCCTCAATATTCATCGTGCACTTGATGGTAGCATTCAAGATTACATGTTTGAGTAGAGTTTGTCTGCTACATCGGGCCTCATGGTTCAAACCTTTCTCTGTTGAAGAACATGTGGTTCACAAAGATGCTTACGAGGATCTCGAAGATTACCTTCATTATGAGGACAAGGACGTGGAGGACGATATGTATGACGCTTATTATGGTGGTTCATCTAGTTTCTATATCGGCAACCACTGATGGGGAGATAATGGCTATGTCAGGGCTAGTCGTCAAGAAGCTTGGCCGGTTCATCTATCAAACTTCCAATATTCTGGAGCAAGTTCTTCGAGGGAGGCCAAGAAGAAAGAAGTTGTTGGAAAGAGTACCATACGAGAAGGGCAAAGTGGACACAGATGAGGGAAGTTGCTGAATGAAGTTGTTGGAAAGAGTACCATACGAGAAGGGCAAAGTAGACACATATGAGGGAAGTTGCTGATAAGGCTGCTGAGGCAAAACATAGCAGCATGGGTAGGAACTGATGTCCTGAAAGGGATGCTGCTATGTTTTGCCTAAGCTGCCCTATCAGTACCTTCCCTTCTCTGTGTCCTTTTTGCCCTTCTCTTGTGGTACTCTTCCTAACAACTTATTTCTTCTCAGGCTCCCTCGATGAACTTGCTGCTGAATCTTGGAAGTTTGATCGATGAACCGGCCGAGCTTTCTGACGACCAGCCATGACATAGCTGTTATCTCCCCATCGACAATTGTTAATACAGAAACTAGATGAACAACCATAACAAGCTTCATCCATATCTTCCTTTGCGTCCTCTTCCTCGTATTGATAGTAATCTTCGAGTTCGTAAGCATCTTTGTGAACCACATGTTCTTCCACAGATAAGGGTTTAAACCATTAGGCCTGAAGTAGCAGACAAACGCTCTCCTCAAACATGTAACCTTGAATGCTACCATCAAGTACAAGATGAATATTGAAGAACTCGGATGGGTGTTTACACTGAGGACAAGTAACTTTCTCACAGCATGTAGCCCATCAAAGAATGCATGTTACACCGTAAGCATGCTCACAACCTTTTACAAGAGCAGTTTCCTGCAACACTATTTTTATACAAACAAATAGCACAGGTTCCCTCATGGCTTTCGTAACACACCTCGTGAAAATCGTTGATGAGAACCTGTTTGCCTTGGATCTTCACAAGTGAGGAAGTCATAGTGAAAGATGCACAAGGTATAAAAGAAAGTATAGTGGTGTGAGTGAAAACGCAAAACTATAAAATAGAGGAACACTAAAACTCTCAATTCCAAATTCCATGTTTTGAAGTTTACTCTTGTATCCTTGTGCTGGTTGTGGTGGTGTAAAGAAATGTGGTGCAACCTCGGCTTGATCAGAAGCAAGACAAGCACTCAGTAGGGGTAAGTTTCTACAAGAAAAGCAGTCAGTAGAGATAAGTTTTTACATGATGAATTACCTATACTTCTATAGTAGTTATCTTTAGGAATAATTGATTACCAATTATTGGTGAAAATATGATAGAAGCATACGCATGGATCAGAGATGGGATTTGATAATAATAATAAAATTAAAAATTATATAATAATATTATTTTTTTATTTTTCATTTTATTTTTATTTAAAATATTTGGTAATCCTATAATTCTACCAACTAAAAAATAACAATTTATCAATCACATCCAACAAATTAATTATATTTCATTTTCTAAATTTTTTAAGTACAAAAGTAAATTTGCAATTTTATAATTTAATGAATTAAAAAAATTCAAATATGCATCACACCTATATCTTATTAGTGAGAGATATTTCATCTTGAAATCTAGTTATATCTTTCTTTTAATAAAAATAATTCAATTTTTCATACACTTTTATTTTAAATTTACTCAAATTTATTTCTTCAAGTATAATTTGTTTTCAAAGAAAACATAAAGATTCGTATTATAGTTAGTTTTAATATAGACAATCGTTAAATTAACCATCCATATACATTTTAAAATTGTCTATACTTCTGTTAATCTTAATGGACATATAAATATATAGATATTATACTATTTTCTAATATATTACTAATTATTATATTTATTCAATTTTATAATATAATTAAGTGCACAGTATAGTAGTATTATAGTTGTTCTTACCTAAGCTTAAACCTTTTGATCTGATTGAAGATGACTTTTGCAGAAGCGAGGTGCGATCGTCCAGGTGATCAACCTCGCTCTTTGTCATGAACGCAAATCTTGATTCTCCTTGCTTCTTTTGGTTCTTCTTCTTCGATTTCAACCTGAAGGATTTTTCGTACAGAGTCAACAACAATTACAAATCCAAAAAAAATATATAAATTAAATGAAAAAACAAAGTCAAATGACGATGCTAACAACGATTATCTCCCCCTTTCCTTTTTACTTTGTCATTAAGACATTAAACAATAGATATATAGAAATTCTCAATATTCAAAAAAAGGAAAAATAAATTGAAAATGAATAATAACTACTATAGTTTAATCCACTGTATACCCAACCCGTCTTTGGCTATTTTCATATATTAAATAATCCATCATATTTTTCACTATTACTATTTTTCTTGTTTGTTTATCTCATACTCTCAAAACATTTCAACAAAACCTACAACCAGTTCTTTAAGTGTTACTTTCTTGAATTGTTCTTGATAAATTTTACACATTGCACCTAAATAATATAAAAAACTCAGAATTCAACCGTACACTTGTCATTTTCTTACCCAATACTTACTATTTCTTAGTCTTGTCTTGATCATGGTCATCTCTGCCTCCATCATCACCCTCTTCTTTCTCGTAGAGTTAATCATCTATATATAGAAGCCTTATTTAATAACCGAATATTTTAGGATATTAAATATAACAGACAATAACTGAATAAATGATATTTAGAAGCCTTATTTAAATAATTAAATGGCAGTTACAAGATTTGAAAATCGAATATTTAGAATATATGTAAATTTAATTAGGAGTAATTTGTTACATATTCGTAGTGCAATAGTTTTCTATTGAATTTATATAAAAAATATTATTGAATGAAATATAAAGATATTTAATCTGTACTTACCTATTAAAAATAATATATTTTTCATGTTATTTGTTAGTTTATAAAATAATTAATAAAAAAATAGTAATTTATATTTTTATTGTTATAATTATCTTATACTTTATTTCAAAATTATATGCTGCTTTAAAATTACTAGTCATTAATTGTCTTATAAATTGATTTTAATTAATAATACGAATAAAAAATGAAATTATATCTAAATAAAAAAAGTATAGAAATGAAAATTATAAAAAAAGGATAAAATATCAAAACTTTCTTTTATCTTGCCAACGACAACAATCAATAACCCGCAGTAATTGTGCAAGTAGCAACAATCAAATAATTCCATGATTGTGCCATGGCAACAACCATCAAATAGGTATAATTTATATACAATCATTCAAATTTACTCTTAAAAATGTTTATAAGCTAACTACTCATCATTCATATTGATACAACACAGATAAAGACAGAGCAGGACTCATACAAGTTCAAGAAAAACACATACCAGTTGAAGACAACAAATTTAGTTTTTCCAGGCTGAGTTCAAGAGGGGGTGAATTGAACTTCAAAAACTTTTCGCAAACTGTGATCAATTTTACAAAACTGGACAAAGATTCTTTATTCAAACTATTAAAAGATGATTTTCGTAAAATCCACAGTGAATGTTCAATCTGTTTCAGAAAATAATCAACTAACTATATCAATTGTATTTAATCAGATCAAGTACGGAAGGAATAAACTGAAACCAGAAAGTATTTCAAATAGATCAGAAATTAATCGAGTAAACAGTAATCACAATGAACTACAAATCAACGTGACAATATTACAATCTAGATTAATAGACTGATCAAGAAATAACTATTGTCTCAAGAAAAAAATTTTAGATGTTAAATCTATTAAACAGTGATATAAGAAGACAATAAGAAATTCAAGATTGTCAAGAACAAATTCAGTCAATTGTACAAATGAAATAAAGGTTTCGGAAAAACTCAGAAATATCAGCAGAACAATGAACAATCAATTACACGCCAAAATAAATTAACTGCATGTGAAAATAACACTTAATAGAGAAGGCTGCAAATAACAATTTTATTATCCTTTCTGACACACCCTTAATGGGTTGGGCTTCAATCCAACTGATTTATTTCCTTCATACAGGGTCACAACTATTTTATTTTTATTTTTCTAAATGAACCCCTATTAAATAGGGCCTTATTCAACTTTTTTTTTATTTTGTGTGGTTTATTTTAAAATGGATCCAAATTTTCCTTTTTGTCTTTTTTTTCTTTTTTTGTTCTTTTTCATTTGTTCTTCTTATTTTAAATGACAAAATGAACATATTTCTAAAAAATGATAAAAACTAAATAATATGATTTTCTTATTTTTAATTTTTTAATATTCTTTTTTCCCTATTATATTATATATATATATATATATATATTTAAACAAATTTTATTTGCCTAGATGAAATTGGGTGTTAACAGGTTGAAAAACTTGTCAAAAGTTCTGCTACTTGAAAGGAGGGGTCTGTTAGCTTGGATGGGGTCCTATCTTTGGACCACGGTTAGGTTGATGGTTGTCCCAACCAAGGGAATAAGGGAAAATCTATCTCTATTGTTGGCTCTGATAAGACTTCTGGTACTTTTAAAACCTCTATTCTAGGGATTTAGTCATTAATAATGTTTTCAAATGTCTTGAAGATGATGCAGGTTATGTTGAAGATGTTCCTAACCTGGGGAAAGATGGTGCAAATGATATGGTTGTTACTAACTCAACTACAAAGGATGACAATGATTCTTCTATGGATACGACTCCTATACAGGTTGTAGAGGATTTTCAGGAAGTTATTGGTGATGATGTTAATGTAGATTTTGTTGCCACCCAAGTTTTGATTTCTACAAAGAGGAGGAACCAATTTCAGGAGGAACCTATTTTGCAAACCTCTATCGCTTCTACCACCTTTGGAGTTAGGGTTTCTACTGCTTCTCCTCTTAGTCATACAAGGGAATGGAGGGCAACTTTCAATAGATTTAGTGGTTGATTTAGATGTTATAAAGGGCTTTATTGATAAGGTTTTTACAGATCAGTTTGTTAACTAGGTTTCTAGCTCTGGGCACATTTTACCATTTGTATTTGATGTAGAAAAACAAGTTATTTCTAAGTTCTGGGAGGTATATGGTTGAGCAAGTCTTTCTCAGTGAATTTGAGGAATTGGACGAAGATCACGTGCAGACTGCTAGGAAGCCTAGAAGGCCTCGTAAACTTGTCCCTAAAGGTGTCAAAAAAGCCGCTAAAGCGGGTCCAACTAAAGGTTTCTTTGGGAACATCTGGGGGTGGCCAATGATAGATCTTTAAATATGCTAAGAAATATCTTGTATTAGCATAAACCTCATCTAACTTGGTTCCTAGGCTTTGGTGCTTGGTTAGGAATGATCTTGTTTTTAATGTTATAAATTCTATTGCACAATATGCATGGAAAAGTTTTGAATGTGGCAGGTAATTGTGGGATGAATTCTTACTATGCTAGAAGGGTTCTTTGGTCTGATTTAAATAATCTTCAAGGACCTTGTGTCTTCTTTGGGACTTTAATGCTATCCTCTATGTCGCTGAAGCGAGAGCTGGTTCTTTGTCTAACAATTTATCTTGTGCTGAATTTCATGATTGGATTAATTCGAACAAGCTCTTAGCTATTCCTTCTTCGAATGCATCCTTTACTTGGTCTAATAGGAGGTTGGGTAATCAAAGGATTGAGAGGAAGCTTGATAGAGTTCTTTTTAATTTTCCTTGTTTAGATACTTGGTACAATTGCAGGTATAAAGTTTTGGTTCATAATTATTCTAATCATCATCTTCTTCCTGTTGATGTGGTTACAATATCCGAGTTGTAGACAGGTTATACAACAATCTTGGAACAAAAGCTCAAGAGGCTAAAGCTCTACCTTAAGGACTGGAACAAGAATGTTTTGGGGAATGCTCATGAAGATGTGGTTGATTAAAAAAAAATCCTTCTTTGTTTACAACATTAGATTCAAGTAGATGACCCTGTTGAGATGGATATGTTTCTTGTTCAACAACAACAAGCTATGCTAAATCTTGATATGGCTCTAGATTGTCAGGCCCTTTTTTGGAAAGACAAATCTAAGATGCTCTTATTTAAAGATAGAAGAAATCTGTCGAGAAATTGACGATTAATTTACCGACAAAAGTTTTAGATGGTAAATTTTTTTGTCGATAATTATTGATAGATTAAATTTGTCGATAAAATCTGTTGGTAATGATATTTTACCAATAGATAAAATTTTGTCGATAATTTGATTTTTTCTTTGTGGTTGATAAATAAATAATCCTTCTTTCTTTACAACATCAGATTCAGGTAGTTGACCCTACTGTGATGGATATGCTTCTTGTTCAACAACAACAAGCTATGCAAAATCTTGATAGTGCTCTGGATTGTGAGACCCTTTTTTGAAAAGAGAAATCTAAGATGCTCTAGTTAAAAGATGGAGACCGTAATTCTTCTTTCTTTCATGCCATGGTTAAAAAGCATGCCAAGTCTAATGAGATACAAATGTTGGTGGATGGGGATTTGGTTTTTGAAGATTCTGAAGATATTCAGGAACACATTCTGTCTTTATATAAAACTTTATATGATTCTTCTGATACTAATAATGTCTCTACAAAATTTAGGGAAGACATGATTGTTGCTAATATCCTTAGAGTTGTTTCTGAGGACGAAAATTTTATGTTGGTTAGGTGCCCTTTCAATGATGAGATTAAGAAGGTTGTCTTTACTCTCAACTATGATAGTGCTCCTGGTCCTGATGGCTTTAGAGGCTCTTTCTTCCATGGTTGTTGGGACATTGTGGGTTCTTATGTTTGTAATGTTGTAAAACAATTTTTCTCTCATAATTGGATCCTCCCAAGGATGAATGCTAATGTGGTTTCCCTTATCCCTAAAATTCATGGGGCTACTTCTATAGAAGACTTCAAACCTATAGTTGTGGAAAATTTCAAGTTTAAAATCATTTCAAAGATCTTAACTGATAGGTTAGCTTCCATTGCTGCCTGTAACATCCCATATTTTTCATATAATAGAAACTATATCACACAAAAATTCGATAATATGTCTAAATATAAATATGCATACATTCATCATAGTATTTCAAAATAAACTTTTCCAAAGAGGGTTTAATATAAATATCTCGTTATAATTACAAAATAAAATAAAATAAAATTCTATCAGCTTACTGAGGAGTCATACCACCTACCAAATTCTCTACTCATGTGTAATACACGATCATCGTAGATTTAAAAATAAAAACAAACACCACACAAAAAGAATGGTAAGCTAGATAGTTTAAAAGAATATATATTTTCATAAATTAATTTCTATCTCAACCAAACAACAACAAATCGAACTTTCATAATTCATCTCATACATCACATTATCATTAACATATCACACTCGTGTGACACGGTTAATCTATGTGATATGGTCCGATCGGTTCTTTTAACACCATGGCGCAGTTATGTTAGCCTGTCAATCCATATGATCTGGTCTAACTAATTTTGTTTTACAACTTAGCGTAGTCATATAATATTTCAATCCATAAGATGTAACACCCCAACTACTATTTAATTATTTATTATTTAAAAAAAATATATAACTAATGCATAACTAAAGATAAGATAAATAAAATAAGACAAATGTGTATTTGAAGATAAAACAAACAAATAAATAAAATAGGATCAATATGTAACTGGAGATAAAATAAATAAATAAATAAAATAGGACCAGTGCGAAATTAGAAATAAATGAATGAAATAAATAAAATAAACAGGACCAATGTATAACTCGAGATAAAATAAATAAAATAAGTACGACCAGTACGAAAATGAAGATAAAATAAATAAAGTAATTAGGACCAGTTTGAAATTGGGAATAAATGCATGAAATAAATAAATAAAATAAACAAGATCAGTGCATAATTGGAGATGAAAATAAATAAAATAAATAGGAGTAGTGCGTAATTGGAGATAAATAAATAAGACCAATGTGTAATTGGAGATAAAATAAATAAATAGGATCAATGTGTAACTGGAGATAAAATAAATAGGACCAGTGCGTGACTAAAGATAAAATAAATAGTATCAATGTAACTTGAGATAAAATAAACATGACCAATTTGTAATTGAAGATATAATAAATGAGACCAGTGCGTGACTAGAGATAAAAGAAATATAAAAACAAAGAGAATATAAAATAATATATTTCAAGACTATTTAAAATAAATAAAAGATTAAAAAAACACATATAAATTTATTACAATTAGTATAGAAATAGTTTAACCTCACTCCCTCGACCTTTTATATATATATATATATATATATATATATATATATATATATTATAATAAAGATGAAATTAATTGACTAATTTGTATGATAATTAATTAATTTTCCCATATAATTAATTATGAGTGAGATTCAATCAATTAAATTAATTACTATAAGTTATGAAATACATATTTAATGAATTATTATTAGTAGATAATTTATTATATACAACAATTCAAGTTTTAATTGATTTTTTTCTTAAATGATCAAGTATATAGTCAATTAAATTATATTATGGGTTATTTCTTTGTGTTTTGATTTATGGACATGAATAACGATAAATTAGTTATATATTGTTGTTGAAGGTTAAATAAGGTAGTACAAGTATATATTTACTCCGTGAAATTAGTAATCAAAGAATGACAAACTAATTATACACATCCCTAAGTGATTAACACATTATTCAAAGGGAGATTTACTATTTTTTATAATCTAACGTTTATAATTTCTTTTGTATAATATATTTTAACCATTTTTCGGTAAAGAACTCAAAAAAGGCAATTTTACTAAAGATGTAATGACTTATAAATGAAGAAAGTGTATGTCATTTTCTAATAAATTAATTAATTTCTAGAAAATTTTGTCCATAAGTTAATTAAGTCTAAAAATGTATTAGCTCATGCATTTCACCTCGTCCTGTATATGAAAGTGGAGTATTAGTGGGAAAATTTTGAACCCTTTTGCATTTCGTTTAAGTTATTGTGTAGGGAGTAGATCTTGTTTTTTCTTTTCTCATTCTCACTTAAAATTGCTCCACTTGGCAAATAAGGTAAATAATAATTATACCCCATTGGAGTCCATAAATCTTCTTTATATTCCAACATGATGTTTGTGATGGTTAGAAAGATTAAATTTTGTGTTGGTATGAAAATATTAGAAATCTTTCAATGATCTAATATTAAATCACATAAGGCATAGAGAATATGTGTCTTCTTTGTTAGGAATGAAAAATAAAAGAATAAATTGAACACAAATAATTAATGTGAAATTTATATATATATATATATATATATATATATATATATATATATATATATCAAACAATTAATGAGTCGTTAAATATTTCACTAATACGAAATCAAATGTACAATTAGTCTTACAAAAATCAGTAACAAAGCATAAAAGTACAACTCTTCCTAATACTTAAATAGTCACCAACAATGGTCCAAAATATCAACAAGTTGAAATTTAACAATAGTTAGAATTTCTTCATGAAAAATATTATCTTTGTTTATGAATTTTAAGAGTTACAATTTCTTCACCAAAATATTATCTTTGTTTAAGAATTTTCTGGAAATAACTCAGAGCTCCAATTTCAATTTTAGTAGTCCAAAATGAAGCACTATGAGTGAGAAAACTTTATTAAAAATTTCAGCCCAATTAGAAATAAATTCACCCTTAAATCATTAAAACAACTAACATTTGTTGCGGGCAACAACACTTCACAAAATTCATAGTGCTTCTATAGGCATCAGGTGGACAAACAATCCTATAGTTCAGATTAGGAATTATGAGTAAAGAATCTTAGTAAAAATTGCAGCTCTATATGATAAGCTTTTAGTGTTAGATCTTCAAAATAACTAAGGTTGGTCGTTATAGACAGTGGTTGCGAATTTCATTAACCTCTCTCTCTTTTCTTCAAAAGGGTTGTCCACACACTTCTTTATACACAATTGCACACGCTTAAGTTAGTATTTATTTTCTTTTTTCTTTTTATCCTAATTAGAATATGGATGTGTTATATTGAGTTTGTCATGTGTCATATACATACAAAAAACATTGAGTTTGAGTCTCACAAGATAGAACCAACCCAACATTTTTTAAGTACTTTGATATTTTAGAGGTTGTATCTGGTTATCAATTCAAATTCATATAAATTCACTTTCTATTTATGATTAATATGATAAATGAACTCGAGTATTAATATATTATATAAAATATCATATGAAAATCCTTAATGTATGGATATTTAGCATGAAAAAAAACTTAGTGATTAAAATAATAATTTTTTATTTGAACATTATATAAATAATATTTATGAGCCACACTATTAGGTGTTATATGAGAGGTACATTAGTGTAGAAAACTATAAGGTTTGTTTATAAGAATGTGAATGTGTTCACATGATCGTGGAAATGTTATGTGCTAATATAGAAAATTGCACAAAATATTTGATCACTAAATATTCTTCTAATGAATAAAAATTAAATGTTTACTTAATAAATGATTTCGAAGAAAATATTGATCGTTTGATTCATGTGTTATCATTGCATCTTCGTGATTATAAGATGCACATTACATTCATATAGGAATTTTTGTATAAAAAAATTAATTACAAAAACTTTGGTTATTATATGACTTTTGAACATATACTCGTATAAAAAATTATACTAAAGATTTAACGATAAAATAAAATTGTTATTGTGTCCATGTAGGTGTGGGGGTAGATGTGTCTCACTTATATTAAAAATATTCAAAATGTTCTTTTTGTTAAAAAAAAATTGAAATTTAACAAATTCCATAATAAATTGAATATTTATATCAAAAAATGAAACTTTTTCATATGAACTATTAAAAGTTTAAATCTTTGTGAATCAAAACGATGAGTTTTTTTAAAGATCATTCAAAATCTAATAAAAATTGACCACTTTTTAAAGTTCAAGTTAATAAGAACAAAAATAATTTTGAGACAGAATAGTTAGGTTGAATTATTATTAAATATGTGTTAAAATAATTAATAAAATGATCTCTTTATGAATATTTTTCGAGATATTAGAATTTCGATCAGATACATTTATGTGTCTGATGTCTTATTATAAGATTTTTGTAACTTGTGAAGCACACTCATTGAATACATTAAAAATAAAATAAAGAAAAAATAAAAATAAATTATACATGGATGATGATGACTGTTATATATAATTGTTGCTGGATTTAGTTAAAAAGAGAGAGAAGACCAAATAATAAAATGTAGAATAAAAGACGAGAAGAAAAAAAGTGCTCTTAACTTTATCTCGTGGATGCATCAAAATTCTTGCACATTATTTTTCACAAATAAATTGAAAAGTAAATTGGGTGTTGAACTAGACTTGTGAACCACTCCCGCAGCCATTAAATAAGTGACAATTTTTATTTAAAAATTATTTTATATCTCTAAAATTTGAAAACACTATTCTTCTGTCTATAAAACTTGATTTAACCGTAGACTTAATACCTTATTTGATTTTACAGTTAATAAAATTTTCAATATAGTTTCACTTTTTTAAAAAATAGGTCTGTTACACTTTGTGGCATTGATATTACTACATAGCCTTGTTTTTCTCTTCTCCTCAGAGAAACCAAAACAAACTCCAACAGCAAACAACAACGTTTCTTCCATTTTTAGCCACACCCCTCTGTACCAAAAAAACCACGTTCATAGGTACGGGGAAACGAAGCAGAAATTAATCAATTATTTTATTGTGTTCAGTATTTGAAATTTATTAGTTGATATTATGTTGTAAGTTTTTTTTGTTGGTAAACAACATGTCTAACCCCTGAAAACCAAATATTAGTTGATATGAATAATCCAATATTTTTTTTTCTAGAAAAGCTAGAACATATAAAAATATCAATTTTTTTAATTATTAACAAAAAGGAAGATTATATTACTATGTGAGGTGAATCGAGAAAGGCTTTAAAAGATTTAATCAAAATATTAAAAAATATCTAATATCATGATTTGTTGCATCTTATTATAGTATTGAACGACTTGTTTATGTTTTTATTTAGCACAATCTTGTTAATGTTTTTAATTTAATATCATTTCTAGTATCTTTAGTAGAAATATTTGTTTTTTCCATAACTAAAATTCACAATAAATAAATATTTTAATACATAAGTTAAATAATAAATTAATGTATCTGATTATATAAATTATATTCTAAATTAACAATGAATGAATGCTTTAGAGCATTTTCAATAATTCAAAAATACTTTAAAATATTGGAAATTATCCAAGATTTAAAAATAGTTAAAATTGAATTTAAAAATCAACATACAGAGATGATATTTTTGGATAAGTGAAAGTGGTCTTTTTGTCTAGTTGTTAGTAGATGAAATATATATATATATATATATATATATATATATATATATATATATATATATATATATATATATAAGGAAAACATAAAATATGATAAAATTTATTAGAGGGAGAGAATTTAAACTGTGTAGTCTAGATTTTCATATATATGTAAATAAAAGCAAATTAGGAAAATCTAATTTGGTTTTGGTTGGATGATAATGAAGGATGTTTGATAGTGATTAATCCACTAAAAGAAAAATCAATTACCAAATACAGTGAAAACATTACTATGGCCAATATGGTTCTCTCTGTTACCTTTTCAATGGATTCAGATACAAGCAAATGATATTGCGCCACAAGTTTTATACAGCAGGAAAAATAATATAATCACTTCAATAAACTTATAACACATAATAATAATAATAATAATAATAATAATAATAATAATAATAATATTATTGGTGAAAATCCAATCACAAAAATAAAATAAAGGTATCCTGTTAAATTAAATTTAGTATTATTTGGTATTAAGATACAAGACAAAAACAGAAGGGAGCATTACTTGTAAACACCTTAATTTTTCCTAATAAAGAAAAAACAAAAACAGAAGTTTGATGAATTTGATGTTGTAACAATGATATTTGTCAGTTTGTTTGTTTGTGGCATGGGTTGTTCCGTTCCCGCTCCTTACGTCAACTAACTATATCTATTCTAAACTCAAAATTAAGGGAAAGAAACTTATCCATTTTATTCAATTTTTGTAAACCTTACGAATTCAGAATTGTGATTACGATTACGACCACGATCACCGTCTTCTCCACTAATTTTCCTTTTCTATCTTGAATGTTGCTTCTTTCTAATCAGCACTTTTCCATGACCTTTGCTTTTGATTTTCATCACACCACAGCACCCTTCTCCGCTTTTCAAAACCAAATATGAAGTCACCTTCTCGAGTATCATTTCTTTCTTTTCTTCTATTATCATCGTACTTTTGCTTCAATTCATGTTTCCCTTTTCTTTTTTCTAAAAACATGTTTTTTCTTCTGTTTTATTTGTTTTGATCCTTTCCTTTTGTGCATGGCCTATGAATATAAGGGCTATGCCTCATTTCGCTTACATAAGGAATCGATGATGAAAAAATAATCACGATTCATAGAACTTGTGAAAAAGGGTACCATAAAGGTCTTCAATTTTAAGAAAACATTTTGTGTTGCTTTTATCTAACCTTGTCTTATGTTGGACCAGGCTTTTTCTGGTGGTGATTCAAAGAGTAAAAAATCATGTCTTTATGCCATCTTCCCAGCAGCTTCTTTAATTTGTGCTGCTTTGTTTTTCATGAGTTCGATCTTCTCATCACAGGTATACACCAATCATCCTTATTCTCTCTTAAAGACTTCAACTTTGATTAAGTAGGATTTTTTTTTTTCATCACATTCTTCCAAATTTCATGCAGCCTAAACTATCAGGCTGGAAAATGGAGGTTGAACAAACTACCCCAGTTGATAAATGCAAGGTTCGATTTCTCACTGGGCATTTTTTTCTCTTGATCATGTGCAATTTTTTCAGGTACTGAATTTGGTGCTTAATATTTGTTTATATTGTTTAGTAGAACCAGTGCAGGCCTAAGGGAAGTGAGGCATTACCCGAAGGCATAGTCTCCGCCACTTCCAGTTTCGATTTGCGACCTCTCTGGGATCCTCCCATGCCAAGAAAGAGAGGTCATCACGCTGTAGAAGGTGCTCAAGTGAGTTTCTATATCTCTCTTTCTTGTAGCTTGTTGATGCAGAATATGTGGTCTCTTTAATTTACACTCTTTTGACGTAGAGAACACTTATCATCACCACCAAAAATTTGTTCAATGGTTATTTTCTTTTGGGTTTCCTGGCTTTTTGGTTCTGAAACTTTATCTGAATTTTTATCATTCTGTAATTTTGGACAACCAAGTGCAATTTTTTTTGTCATCAACTGATCAATTAAGAATATAGTATCGATTATTGTCTTGTTACGTGACAAGTTATTAGACTGCCAATTATGTGTATCAATTAAAATTTTACCTAATAGCAGAGCTAAAAGTGATAACTAAAATTGTAGCAACTTTGGTTGGTCAAAATTTGAATTGAAGACTAAATGCCAAAATCTAAAAAAGTTTGGAGACAAAAGGGATAAAGTACTAAACCCTTTTTCTTTTCTTCTGGTATGGTAAGGTTAATCTAAATGCATCAAACAGTTTGTTTGCGATGGCAGTTGGGATACAGCAGAAAGACCTTGTGGACAAAATGGTCACAAAGGTACTTTAATGGGTTTTGTACATATTGTTCATTACATGTACTCTAGTTGTTTATGGGCCTGTGACCCTCTTTCTACACTACATTGCAGTTTCTACAAAGTAATTTCACTGTGATGCTCTTCCACTATGATGGTATTGTTGATGGATGGAATGATCTTGAGTGGAATAGTCGTGTCCTTCATGTGTCGGTAAACGGTCAAGGCAAATGGTAGGTTTCTAAGGTGATTTCACATTCCACCCCATCCATATTTTGAATAATATTTGTTATTCTAAGTATGTTTTCATTGACTAGGTGGTTTGCAAAACGTTTCTTACACCCTGACATAGTTGCAGACTATGATTACATTTTCCTTTGGGATGAGGACCTAGGAGTGGAATATTTCCATCCAGATAAGTATGTATAATTCCGTTTTAACATATGTTAAATGCGATTATATAGTTTGATGATCTTGGACTTTCTTCCAAATATAGCTACCCTGTCTCATGATTTTTACCATATTTCTTAAACTACTTTCAGGTATGTTTCTATTATCAAACATGAAGGGTTGGAGATATCACAACCAGCACTAGATCCTAAGAAATCAGAAGTGCATCATCAGATTACTGCACGTGGGAGGAGGTCAACAGTGCACAGGTTCACTTCATTCCCTTTTCATGTTCTAAAGTTTTTCTTTTCCACACAGATGAACAGCCATCAATATATCGTTATTTAAAATGCATTACTTTGATTAAGGTAAAGAGAATAATTAAGCGGAAACAAATGAAAAAAAAATATAATTCTTCACTAAAAATATGAGAATATAGATCAAAATTAAAACTGGAGGAGTATCTAGTTCTCATTGTAGCAGTCTCCACTCTTCTAACAATTACTTCTTTAGAATTAGGCCCTGCTGTTATGTGTCTAGGAAATGCTCTGAAGGTTGACTTAACTATATACAATCGAATCATTGATGCACTTTCTATGAAGTTCATGTCATCTCCTATGTTTCTGGTGTCAAATGAGGTTTGCTTATGGCCTTTTGCGGTTAAGGTAGTCACCAAATACTAACCATACAATACGCCTCATTTGAGGAGGGGACAAAACCCCCCTCAATCCGTGGTAATGAACATTTGTTGAAAAAACTGAGGGAAGACAAGCTATCTTGTCTTTTCCTTGTAATGATGCTGTTACTAGACAAGTGTGGTTTGAAGAAATACTTATTTATGGATGTTTTTGGTCGTTGTGTTTGCAGAAGGACATATAGAGCTGGTAATGATGGCAGAGGGTGTGATAAAAGCAGTACAGCTCCACCTTGTACAGGGTAAGATTTTTTTGTTGAAAAAACAAATTTAATGTGGATTTCCCTTTATTTACATAGTTGAAGAAATAAAGGGTGAAGTAATTTGCTTCAGGTGGATAGAAATGATGGCTCCTGTTTTCTCGAGAGCTGCATGGCGTTGTGTTTGGTACATGATTCAGGTGCTCCACTCTGTACTGTGGAGCATTACTATAAGCATTGCTCTATACTGGTTTCATATTTATTCACAATCTGTGGTTTATTTTACAGAATGATTTGATCCATGCATGGGGCTTAGACATGCAGCTTGGCTATTGTGCTCAGGCAAGTTAAGCTATGTTTTGGTTAAATTTGATTTCATTTTTCTATTTGGAATACCATGTATATTGTTGGTACTATTCTAAAATCAAAATGAACTTTTTATTTGGATAACCATTGTTTTCATAGTGGCAACTGAAATCAATGACGACTAGCATGATGAAACACAAGTTTTAATTAGAGAATAACTCTTAACAAACTGTATTAAATTTTTTTCCTTTTGTCATTCTGCTTTTATTTTTGCTTTCTAGTTCAATCTGACCTTACTTCTGTATAGGGTGATCGAACAAAAAACGTTGGTGTTGTGGATGCGGAATACATTATCCACTACAATCGTCCTACCCTCGGAGGAGTAGATAAGACTGTGGTCAGAAAAATGGCATTTTTATTAGTTTAATTATGAAGAAATACTTGTTTTAATTTTCTATAACACTATAATTTCTTAGCTCAATTCTTACCTTGCATGTGTCTCTAGCATTCTATCTTCCTATAAACTGAAGCTTATCTGTGTTTTGCAGCTTAACCCTCAGGAAAAGGATCATAGAGTAGATGTAAGTTACCATGTTGTCATGATTTGTCAATTGAAGTATTTTCTGAATGTACCTCAAGTAAAAGTACGTTTTATCTGATTTAGATTCATAGACTGGTATCAGTCAGATTCCTTGCAACACTTGTGCTCTGGATGGGCTAATACTTGGGTTGTGTTTGTTTGATAGAAAAGAAAAAAAAAAATTTGAGGGTCCCCTCAGATGTTTGATGCAAGCCAACGAAATAGGCAATACTTACCTTTCAAGTTCATAATATAGTCACTTGTTACCTTAACTCACAAGAACAGATTGCTTGCCATTTGGCTCTACATATTTGAGATTCTTGCATGAGAAAATTTTATGCCAAACAATTAGTATATCTGAGTGATACATATTTTTTTTTTCTGTGGTTACTAACACTAACATTATTTTGGGGGGTGTGCAGGTGAGGAGACTTTCTTACAGGGAATTAGATATTTTTAGAAAACGTTGGGAAAAGGCAGTTAAGGAGGATGAATGTTGGGTGGATCCATTTCCAATGTCAGAGTAAGAATTGCATTGGCAGACAAGTTTTATGTAAATTTTGTACAGAAAAAAACATGTTATATGTGAAGAGAAGTGCTTCTGGTAGCTTCAGCAAGTGTGGATCTTGAGTAAGACGTACAGAGAAAGCTTAGAGGATCTCATGGACATGACTCCTGGATTTTTTTTTTCTTAAACAAGTTTGGTTCCTTTAGTGGAAAATTTTCCACCTTTTATTGGATCAACTTTATAGGGAAATAAAATAATGACAAGAGGGTAGTTAGAAACTTCTAAGTTAGACTCTTCACCCTGTTTCTTTCTTGAGTAAGCATCTTACTGTCATTTTTATTTTTTTTTCAATTTTGATTTGGGAAAAGCAACTGACGTCAACTTGTCAAGTTCATTTGAAGAGAGTTGATAATGATTAATTTTATACCATATGATTGTTTCCTTTTATCTTCTTTTGTTTCTACTAGGATCATCATTTTATTTCACATTTTCCTTCATAGAACATCCTACAAGACAGTCACAAATTTTGGGTCTCAAAGACAACAAGATGAGATGCAGTTTAAGATTCAAAAACAGCCAAGTTACTGGTCTGTGAACTTTTATTCCCCTCAAAACTACCAAAACGTTGCTGTATTTTAAGTTTTCAGTAGTACAAAATAATTTCTGCAGTAAGATAGCAACATCAATATAATTAAGGCAAATCTTAACAGGTGTTCTTAGGTTATAACTAATGAAATAAAAGTAAAAAATATATAATGAAAATGAAAATACTCATTATATTAAAAATATAAAAATATATATTAATTATTTTAAAAATAATTAGAAGCATTTAACAGAATGCACTATCACCTTGAAGAGAACTTGTTCACAAGACACTTCAGAAAATATTGAAGATACTTAAATAGAGAGGGAACCCCAATTTGATTAGAACAGCCACAAGCATCCGCAGTTGGATCCTTAAATTATCCTTACAACAGTGCATGGGTAGATGCGAAATAAAGATTCCGAAACACACTTCTCAAGATGCAGAATTTAGTTGCAACTCTCCAAACCAAAACCCACAGCCACAAATGCCTCTGCCTCACAAATTTACCAATACTTTGGTTTATAAAAAATTTGATATTATGGAAGCGTTGGTATTAGTATCATAAAACATAGAAAAGAGAGAATAATACACATACCAAGACTAATTGCATTGATACATGAACCGTTGTGGAAAAAAAAAAAAAAATAGCAAAACATATTACAATGTGGCAGATTTGTAGCTAAGGCTTGAATGTCCTAATCTCCCACCCCACCCCAATATAATACCCGAATTAGTATGATGATTGAAAGGTGAAAACTGTGATTAAGACCAATAGTCTGAACCTGACACTCGGATTAACACTAGAGAAGTTGCAAGAGAAAGAACTAAAGATGGCATTCAAAGCAATTGCATGTTTTAGGGGTGAAGGAGCAGAAGCCAAAAGGTCTATTGGGAATGTTGCAATTGATGGCATAGCAACACGGAGAGGGCAAGCAGATCCCTTTGGCCCCACCACAGCAGGTGCACAGTGCACATATCTGGAAGCTTCCCAACTTTCTCCGGCTCTCATTCATCATCATCATCTGCATGGAAGCTGCACCACCATTTGCCTGCTAATAATGAAAATTAAGAAAATTGAGCTACAAATTTCTAAACATTGATTTAGATTTAGGGAGATAGGAGAGGAGAGAAGAGTACATGGGGTAAGAAAATAGAGAAAAAAATGAGAGAGATGATGAGGCCATGAACATGAGCAGAAGAGGGCATCTTGAGAAGTGCTTCTTAGGTTGGTGGTGATGGAGAGCCAAGAGTTGAACTTTTTAAGTGGAAACTGAACTACAGAGCTTCGAGTTGGAACAGAGGAAAGACAAGGACAAGTGTGACCCCTGTTGTCTCTCCTCTCTGCTCCCAACTCTCTATAGTTGAGGGTAGAGTTGATATTCCCATGGGATTTATTCAGTGTCACCGCTTCCTATATTAACTCTTCAAGGGTTGTACCACTGTATAACACTCCAAAATCCTTACATGAAAACAATTATCAGCATAATATTTTAAAAAATGTGCTCATATTTGAATACCGTACATAATAAATAAAAACAAAATAATATTTTATTAAAATAAAATAAGTGTCACATGAATGTAATTACTAGACAATAGTATCAAAGTATAATTTTTTTTTTAAATAATAACATTGTTCTCATTACGCTCTTTATTTCTTCCATCAATTAGTTTTATCTTAGGGTAATTTTTTTGCAGTGAATATGTTATAGTTAAAGATCCAGAGCTTGTGAACAGTAACAGCGGAAATGTATTTATAACCTTAATATCTATTATTTTATTTAAAAATAGTGAGTTTTGTCAGATAAGATAAATTAGAATTTTTTATCCTAAATGAATGTTATTTCCAATATCAAAATTTAAATATATCTCAGATTATAAATGAAACTCGGTATTCTATAAAAGAATATAAGTAATTATATATTATTATTGCAAACCATCATTTCACATAAAACAATCACACGAAGGTATATACAGGAAAGCTATTTTGTTTTTAAATAATAATAATCAGTTAATTTATATAATTTATTCGACAAAAATTCTATATAGACACCGTTTCTATATATACCTTACGTTGGAAAATAAATTATTACCAGATCGTGTGTTGTTATTGACTAAACATTGCTTTTAGTGTAACTGTTATTCTTATTATTTACATTTTTCACTTTAATTAACAATCATGCCCAGACTTAGACGAGCTTTCCTTTTCAATTTGATTTGACTGAGTTGTGAAGATTGTCGGTCATACAAACTATTTTCGTCTTAAACATGTTTTCTTCACCCACACTTCCATTACATATTTTCGTCGGCACCTGCTTGGACATTTAACTGCAGTTGCATCGTACATCGTACATCGTACATGTACAACCCCACGCTCGGTCTAATCCGACAATGATGTAGTGAGAATCTAAGCAGAGCACCAACACATTTGGTTTGCTTCACCGAATAATGCAGAAAATCCTTCCCTTACTCGCTCACTCTACATGATTACTCGAGGCAATGGCAGAAATTATATTATTTTAGGGATAAAAAAACTGCAAAAAGTCGATCCAATAATTATTTTTCCAGCTACACAGTAAACTAGCACAGTCAACTCTCATGACAGTGTGAACCTATAAAAGAAAGAATCGGATCGGCAGTACCTGCTCAAGTTTAGTTATATAACATGCACGTAATTTGATTAGCAATACCATACGCGTGTTATCCTCAGCTACAGAAAATGCGACTTTCTAAAGCCTCCATTAAAGATATAAATTCCAGATTATGATTTGATGCATGTGAACTGCAAACCCAACTACAGCAATCCACCCACCTGTAATGGGACCTTGAAATTTATAGCCAGAACCCCACAGCATTCTCTACAAGAAGAAAAGTACCATAGGTTTTGAGATTTGGCATATTGGAAAAAGTACATCAGTAAGGTTCAGCTTTCACTGCCTCCAACATTCATAATGAAGACTTTCTACCCTTCAACTTCTGCAAAACAAGATCTGTCAAGGACAATCACCACAGATAGTATGCATAATAAGGAGAAAATAGAGCAACAGATTAAAGTTACATTCCACCAGTTGATATTTACACGTATGTACAAAATCATACTTTAACTTGATCAGCTAAATTCTGGTAAGAATGTACAAGAATATGAAAAATAGAAAGGTATTGGCGATACTGTTTGCTTGCCATTGAAAAGAATTCCATACATGCACAGTAGACAGCATAAACCCAACTGCGGTGAGAGTAAAGTTTTTGCAATGAGTTTCAATCCTGCAACCAATAAATATCCAGAGGTAAAATTTGGTCATTACATATTTCCAGAAAGGAGGTTTTTACATAAGGTGAAAAGTTAATTAGAAAGAGTGGTGGCTTGAGGACAGAAGGATTGTTCACATTGGGTTGGACCTAAGGTGACAACATTCGCTTAAATTTATCCAATGAGCCTGGTAACATGAAATCCAGAACAATTGATTCTGTCAACTGCATTTAATTTTATTGACAGAATCAACTTGACATGACCTCTGTACATCTCCAGCAATGGGAAAGTTAATTTACAGATTGATCATCTCTCCCCTCAAAAAAATTGTAAAAACTAAATGACCCATTTTCAAGAGACATCATCATCCATCATCATCAATGTCACCATCACCAGAAGGAATCTGTCTTGTCTCTGATAATGAAAGCCGCCTGGGCGTTGCTGAGCTCGACTCAACAAGTCCTTCCGAAGATAAACTTAACGCAGCAGTTCCTGATGAAGATCGTAGCAGATGCCTGCTCGGGGCATCAGCTGAAGGCGATGCAGAGATATTATAGGTGAAAATTCCCACTGGGTGGTCAAACTTGCAACTTGGGCCAAATTTGCATATGCCATAACGAGAATAGAAGACACACAAAGGTTCTCCCTGTAAGAATGGGACACTGCCTCGTATCAGCTTGCTCTAATTCCATTAAAACTGACAATACCAAACTAATGTGAAGAGAATGATGACACAAATATTTGCAGATTTTCTCCAATTACTTTACCACAAACAAAACCTTTTCACACATTTATCCAGTTCAACGAGGGAAAAGATGGAGTACACAAAAGTACTCTACAGACTTCACACTAATTTAAAAATAATTAATATGAAAATCACACCATTGAATGATATGTGATAAATCAAGAGCCATAGGGAGAAACCCTCTCAGTCATCATAGTTTGATTAAGATAATATAACAAATACATAATTCGAACTACTCAAACTAATTACCATTCTCAGCGTCCTCTATCTATCTAACTACTTCAAACCATTCCAACTTAGGTCGGCTTCAAATTATTTTTAAACTTAAAACAACAATTTTCCAATGTCCACATTCAAGGGTTCAAGCAACATTGTATTGCCACATGCATAATTTGATAAGAAATTTGCTATATAATATGATTAAATCCATGCATAGAAAAGCTATCTGTAATAGAATTATATCTGCCACTTCCTAACAACAAGGTAATGTCATGTTAGGAAAAAAAAGAAGGGATCCAAAATCCAAGTAAGAGGTAATGCAAAAATAATCAAATAACGAGTCGTATGAACCACAGAAAATTATGGAGACTATGAAATTTACGCCTCCCAAATCAGAAATAATAAAATTTACGCCTATGAAAAAAAACTAGGTGGATGGAACTCCACAGCAAGAACACAACTCACAGGACGTAGGGGAAGGCCCATGGGACTCAAGACACAGTCAGGAGCAGGAATTAGCCTTTCGCGTGGGTGGTGGAACCGACAGACTGCACCAAACTTACAATCTCCTGTCTTCATGTAGAATTGGCATTCAGGCTGGCCAGGTCTCTCAGGAAATATGTTTTCCCTCTGCAATGCATAAAACCCTACTGGAACAGTGCCAGAACGGAATTGAGAATATGCTCCATGTGATCCTGTGTTTGCTAGTTCACCTTGGCGAGAAGTTCCATATGTTTGACCATTTCTCATTGCTTGCTGAAGACTGTCCGAAGTAGAGATTGACCCCACTTGACCCTGCAAAATAAATATTCTATTAAGACCATTGACATGTATCAGCCAGGGCAGGTTCTACCAAAACAGTTGTGCACATATGCACCATGTTGCATTATTACCTAAGTTAAAGGAATATCACCAATGTATTCTGTTGATAGACAAATACCAAGAAATTTCATACCACAGAGTTTCAACATCATTTTTACAGGGGAACAATGATCATATTGATGGAAATAAATGACCTTCTACATACATTTAACATAATCTGATGACATGCCTTAGAACCAGCCAAAACACAGAATAAAACTATCTTGTTCTTTTTTATTTCCTATGGAAATAATGGATGAGCTTACACTGTATGCACTCCACCCAGGCACTGAAACCACTCCCTGAGGAAGAATTAAGGGTGCATAACTTGAAGGACCTTGCCAGCGAGGACTAGGAATGTATGATGCCCTTGACCAATTTGTAATTCCTCCTGCATATGACTGCTGACCTGGTGTAGTCGGAGAATGGACAGTAGGGTAAACAGAAAAATCCTGTAATGAAAGCATCATATTACTCGGTTGAGGATGGTGGAATTTGCAAGTGTTCCCAAATTTGCATTGTCCTGTTCTCAAATAATAAGTGCATTCAGGCTCATTCTGCAGAATCAGGAGACAAGGAAAATATTTTGTAAGTTGTATGTACACTAATATCAATCAGAAAGCAAGTACAATATCTGTGAAGGCTCAGGGGTCAGACATTAAATATCTACATGCAAGAACACTAAGTTTTGGAAAGTATAACCATAAGATCTGAATTTATGCAGGTCTGTCTGACAGTTTAGTGGTTACCAAATGACTGAAGATAAAGTAATGAGCTACAAATTTATGAGCAACTACTATTGTAGTCATAATTATAAATGAATAAATATTAAAAACTAACAGGTCGGAGTGGATAGCCTAAAGTATTTAAGGCAACTCTTCCAGCAATCCCAGCCTGGTCTTTAGGATGATGAAATTTGCATGTGGCTCCAAATTTGCAAGTTCCTGTCTTCAGATAGTACTGGAAAACAGAAAAAAGACATCTTCGTTATGGTGATGGGTGAATGTTTCAATAAAGAATGCATGCCACGATAGAAATCAGTGCTCTGCAGATCAAGGTGATGTTAACACTCAACATCTCTATTACTCATAAAGAACAAAAAACAAAATCAATGAGAAAATCTGATCAAAACAAGCATTCAGAGTTTGGCATGAAGTAATTTTCAGATCTATAGTAACTATAGCTCCTGTTGATATCAGTGCTTAAATCAAGAATTAGCACAAGCTATTAAAAGTTGAATAGCACACGTACGTGCAAGCCATATATATATAACAATCAGTTCTTATGAATGACAAGAACAAGATTTTCTATTTAATCCACTTAACTTTTCAGTTGTTCAACTGGTTTTTTAATGTGTGTGAGTGCGTTTTTGTATGTTTCACAGAACAGTTAGTTTTTAATTAGATAAAAGCCAAAATGAACTGAATCTGATTACAACAATTGCCACATAATTTAGCCAAAGTCATGTACACACAAGTTCAGTTCTTCCCTTTCCCCCTACCTCCATTGTCCACAACTTTCAAATTCACTGACATTTTAGGCTAGCCTTACATATCATGGTCACAAGAACCACATGAAAGTGTCAATCCAAATCCAACAATTACCCCCACAAAGATTGATATGATGTAGAGAAATTAACTCCACCTAAAAGGAAACGATTCCCAGACCATGCAAATAAGCAACGTGCAACTTATGCATGCATTGAGAAACTAGTACGTGCCTGACATTCCGGTTGTCCTATTCTTTCTGGGTACTCGCCAATCATCCTTGCAGTGGCAATAGCCTGATAGAAGATCACCAGAATCAGGTATTTATATTCACCATGTAATAGAATAATATCAAAATAAAAATCATCAACAACACAGTATGATTCAACATTATGTTGCTTCAGTAAAGTGAAACCATTAATGTGAAAAAGAGCATGCATGTGAAAAGCCAAAGAGAGAAAAAATGTTGTTTCAACACCCAAAGCTAGTTAGGAGCGCTGCATCAAGAGAGGAATATACAACAGAGTGATATCCTCCCGAGTGTTTATGTGCACCTTTCTCCGCTAAATGCTGTCATAATCCAGTACAACGGATAGAAATGCACGTGTTTTGCATAGAAACATGTCAACAAACTTTTACCAAAAACATGAGATGGACAGAAAATATTAGAGACAACAGCAAATAGTTTCAATTGTGCACAAGCTTCGATCAACTAGATAAATTTCAATATTTTATGATGACAATAAGAAAGATTCAAAATGAATCCAGCTAAGAACAAGAAACATGTATCATCATCTAATTTAAACACATATACTATAAAATAAATGCATTCTAACTTGTACCAGTTTCCTGTTAGGAGGATGATTAAATCGACACGTTGCACCAAATCTACAGAGTCCAGTTCTGACGTAATATGAACAGTCTGGCTCCCCTGGACGCTCCGGATAAACTCCAGAATCCATTGTTTCGCCAGTCCTCAAATTCATCATCCACAGTGAATCTGAAACAACATCATAAACGCGTGAACAACATGATATAAGTGAAACTGAAGCCACATCATCAATGCACACAATGGCTACAAATCCCAAACCTACAATCACAAAAATAATAAAAAGTGTCGGTGCAACTACCGTTACAAAAAGCTTAAATCACGATAAATAACTATAATAATCATTTCCTTTTTAAAATGTTCAATTCAAACACGGCTTCAATAGAAATTGAACTTTATTCTCGCAGCAGTTTAAATCAAGCAAAAAAAAAAAAATATTGATCTGAATTGAACACGTGACATCTCCTAATTCTAACGCAAAGCATTGGAACACGAAATGTTACTTTATTAATCTAACGCATTCAATTTGAAAAAAGAAAACGATAAAAGAGAAAAATAAAATAAAATAAAATAAAAAAATACAAAGAACCTTGTGCTTGAGAGATAGGAGAATTGCGGCGTGGAATGATTCCATGAGGATGAGGATTAGGGATGATGAGGTTGAGCTTCTTCTTCTCCATTCACAAGCCTTTCAATTCTCATTTCCCACCTTCTCCACCCCATTCCTCAAAAGAGATACTTCTCCTCTCCACAAACCTCACCACAACAACTCCCATCTCTTCTTTCTCTCTCTTCTCCCACACGTGCCATCTCTTTTCCCCTTCCTTTTATTTCTTTTTTTTTTTTCCTTTTTTCACTTTACCCAATGAACAATTTTCCTTTATTTTTATTTTTAAATGTGAATTTAAAAAATGTGGAAAATTTAACCTTATGATCTCACTCACTCCTCACTCGCACTGCTTTTTCTCGCTATCGCATTAATTGGTGCCGCCAACTCAACCACAAACTCTTTTTTTCTCTTCGCCTTTCTATGGGTTTCAACTTTTGTGCAAAACGACTTCAACTGGTTTTACTCTTTTTATTCCCCTTCTTTTCCTTTCCTTTTATAAATAAAGGTTCTTAACTATAGTATTATTATTACATCACAGAGGGAAAAAAGTTCTTAGATTATTATAATATGCATGGATTTTGCGACCATTTTATTAATTTGGAACAAAAATTGAAAATCACATTTATCACAAATTTATTAATTGAGAGTATAAAGTAAAATTATGTTTCAAAACAATTTATTCAAAAGTAATTAATGGTTTTTTAGTCGATACTAAAATACTAATTGATAAAACTATTCTGATATAAAGACTCATTTGTAGTTTTATCAAGGAATTTATAAAACAAATTGAATATAACGCCAAATTATTTCAAAATAATTTGAAGATGAGAAAAGAATATGGTATTGTTAATAATAAAGAAAAATATTAATAATTATCAAAATCAATTAAATAAAATAAAAGTAAAACAAAAGTAATACTTATTAGTTGTTATAATATTGTTTTACTTCTACTTTGAGTACTTTAATGATGATGTGATATGCTATGATGTCATTGTTGACAACGTTATAAAGAAAAAGTCGTCGAAGTTTTGGTTGGGGACGCGGAATGGTAATGTCATCAAAGTTTAGAATAGCTTTACATGAGTTTATCTTTAATGATTTCTTTTTAGAAAAAAAAAATGTAGAGAAGGAAAGATAACTTGTTTTTTTTATTAAAATTAATTTAAGCACAAGTTAATAAAAATTTTAAAAATTTATAAAAAGGCTTTTTTGAATTTTTTTTAAACTTATATATGAAATAATTTAATTTAAAGAATATTATATTTTTTTCTAAATCAATAATGATGAAATTCATTTAAATATGTACGTAATAACCTAACATGATACTATTATAAAAATGAATGGCTTGGCATTATCAATGTGGCAAAATCATTAGTTGGTAATTTTGTAACAAAAGAAAAGGATGAATGGAAATATATTTTTTTAATAAACTGGTGTAAAATTTAATATTTATAATCTTTTGTATTTAAAAATTGTAAACAGGATTAGATGATGGTGGTACCTTATGAACAATTTATTGAGTTTCAGTCAATTGCTTTTGACTCTTATTTTAAATTGTTCACAATTTTAAGTTTGACTACGCCATATGTCAAATACAACAGTTTTTTTGGTTTGCTATTAAAAATGGTAAAAATTCAAAAGATAAAATGTATTTTTTATATTTCAGTACTATTAAAAAAAATTAATTTGGATTGAATGATTTGACATGTAATACATATGTATATATTTTAATAAACTACCTTTTAAATATTTTATTGCTTAAAAAATACAATTATTATTTTACAAAATGCATCTATGTAACCTAAACTTGTTTAGATTGTTGGATAAATGAATGGGAAAAAAATGGTTAATTTTAATTTAAGTTATAAATTTTTTTATGTGATTTTATTATGTTTGTTTTCAGTCATGAACTATTTAGACAAACAAATTTGTAAGAATATTATGTGTAAAGTAATCTGTGTTGCATTGAGAAGCAGGACGGGGAATAATTTGTTTATGTTGTAATGAGAGGCGGGAGGGGGAATAATTTGTTTATCCTTTACAAAGTGTGAAGAATAATAAAGTGTGAAGAAACAACGAAAAATTCATTGCGACACGAATGAGAAGACAATTATGTCCTTATATAACCATTAATCTTGAGAGGGAGGATGTTGTGTTGGTGATGGAGAGAGTAAAGATGAAGGATTTAGCTTGAGGTTGAGATTTGGAGGTGTCGCCGTCAGAGATGGTAACATCGATGGTGACGAAGGAGGAGTGTTAAAAATAAAGTTGATTTTTTGGATTATGTCTAGAATAATTTAAGTTTAGATATTTATATTAAAATATATTTATATATTATTATGATATGTAGGAGGAGTCTAGAATTATCTTTATAATTATTTTTGAATTAATTAGAAATCTAGAATGCTTCCTTGAAAAGTATAAATAGAACTAGTCCTTTGTCATTTGTAATAAGAGAAAAATTGGAGAAACAAAAGTTTTCTAATAAAAGTTCATTTCCTATAACTTTTCTCTTGAATCATTCTTTTTTATTTTTGAGATCATTTTTTCTTTTCTTTGATTGTATTCTTCCACCCCTTGTTTGCTCGATCTTGGGCCAACATGTTTTTTCTATTTTTTACTGTTCGTTTATACTTTTTACATGGTATCAAAGGCATAGGGATACAGTACAGTGTGTCAAAATCCCTTTGTGGAAAAATCAACCGGTGTCTGAAAAATGTATTCAGGTGGTCATAGTAGATTTGGTATTGTGTTATTAAATCAATCCAACTACAAGGTGTTGAGGACTTGTAGGGAGTCTTATCTCGTTAGCGAAGATTTGTGGGATGTTGTTAACAACAATAATACAACTCCTCTCACAGACAATCCAAGAAATGTCGATGCACTCAAAAAGAAGAACAAATCCAGAGTTCATTTTGAAGCGATCGATTTCTCATAGCTTGTTTGATCACATCATGTGGTGCAAATCAGCTCATGAAATTTAGCAGACTCTTGACAAACTCTTTAACAAGAAGGATGAAGCATGACTTTAAATGTTGGAGAATGAGCTCGCTAACACCAGGCAGAGTGATATTTTCATTTTTGAGTATCTTCTTAAAATTAAAAATCTTTGTTCGGAAATTTCTTTTTTAAATCCAAAAGAAACAATTTTCGAAGCTCGAATAAGAACTATTATTCGAGATTGAAGTCGAAGTACATTGCATGTGTCATATCGGTAGAAAGATAGGTTCAACAGCCATCCTTGAAGGAGTTTAAAAATCTACTATCCTCTTAAGAGTCACTAGCAAAGAAAATGACTAGTGTCTCAATAAAATAAGGAGAAGGGAGTTCCCTCATGACTAGAAAGAAGTTTTTCAAGAGTAAAGGAATCAATATAGCCCGACTGCTCGCCCACACGGCCAAAACAACTCGAGCCCGTGAGAGTTAGTGGTGAGTCTTGTAACACTACCTCTAGAGATCTGATAAGAAGATTTTCAAATTCTATTGGTGTGTCAAAACTGCACATATCAAAAGATTTTGCTGAGGTAAATTATAAGAGATAGCCTAGCCAACAAGATTGTGGGGGAAGAAAATTGGAGGAAGGCTTTGTGGTAGAAACAAAATTTGTAGATGTCTTGACTTCCATCAACTTTGAAAATGATTGGATCGTGGATTTCAGTTGCGGCCATCATCTAACGGGAGACCAATCCAAGTTTCCCAGCCTCCAAGAGTATAATTAGAATGATGTCATTGTAACGACCGACAACATAGTCCATCATATGGAGAATGAAGGCACTATTATTATTATTATTGGAAAACAAAAAGCTCCATTACACTTAATAGTGTCTTCCACATTCCAGGTATGGAGAAAAATCTTTTCTCAATGGCAAACGTTGATGTTGGAAATTTTGTGTTATTTGGTCCACGTGATGTGAAATTTCTGTGGAACATTAAGGAACTCAAGGTTGATGTTGTCTACACCGGTAAGAGAGTAAATGACTCATTTGTTTTGTCTGCTTTCGGTTTATATATTGAGAAAATAAGCAATAATGACAATGCATATTTAGGGCATGCTAGACTCGGACATCTTAGCATGGATAAATTAAAGGCCATAGTAAAATTAAAATTGGTAAATAGTTTGCCAAATCTGTCAAGTTTTGGTGGAGGAGAAGTGTGTAAATGTTGTCAATTTGGAAAAGTACATTGGCTTCCTTTTGACAAATCCACTTGTCGATGTAAGACCCCGTTAAAATTTATTCATATGATGGGCCCGACAAAAACCCCTTCATTTTTTGAATACTCTTATATGTTGATTTTTGTTCATGATTATAATAGATTTACGTGGTTATACTTTGTTAAGCACAAATCCTAAGTGTTTAAACAAATTTCTTGAGTTTAAGGAGTTGACAGAAGGAGTGCTTGGTTCCAAAATCAAGTGATTGTGGATAGATAATGAAGGTGAGTTTACGTCTAAAGAATTCTTAATTTTTTTTATAGAAAACATGATATCAAGGAGAACTCACCTGTGTTGAGACACCCAACAAAATAGGGTTACAAAAAGAAAAGATTAGGCATTTAATAGAAACCTGTAAAAGTTGGTCACGTGAAGAATTTTCTCAGAGCATTATGGGCGAAAGGTCTAAAATGTGCAACTTACGTGATTAATAGAATGTCTCTTTCTCCAATTAACATGAAGTCACCATATGAACTTATCTTCGAAGAAAAAATGAATCTTAAACATCTTAAAGTTTTAGGGTCTGTTTGCTATGTCCATGTTCCCAAATCTCAAAGAACTAAACATGATGCAAAAGCAAGAAAATACATTTTTGTCGGGTATGACGTGTTGCAACTGGGGTAACGACAGGACGATAAAATGAATATTTAAAAAAAATTGGAGAGGATTCGCCACCATAGTTTATTTACGAAAAATTATGAAAAAAAAACGAAAAGTCTGCAATATCGGATTAGAGTCCGGGAGTCAATTATGTGTAGGAAATGTATTAGCACTCCAAACGCCACTCTTAAGACAATACCTTTAATTAAATGAGTAATTTTTTAAAATTTTTATTCCCCCCCAAAAAAAACAAGTATAAAGAGAGAGAAAAAACAAAGTTCTTTTTCTTTTATTTTGGGTCTCACAAGGATCGACCTTACTCTTATGTATTTCCATTCACAATGGAAAATAAGGGATCACTTAGTTCTTGAAAGAAAACTTGTTTGTTAGGTTGATGTTTTTAATTTTTGCAATTTTCATATTTCAACTTTTAGAGTATAAAAAATATTTTTAAATTTTGAAATTTTGTATTTTTCAATTTTTATAAATTTGATATTTAAAAAAAATATTATTTCCAAAGTTTCATATTAAATATCGTATGACATGTGCGATTATTTAATATCTAAAAGAAAAAATTTGGAATGATAAAATTAAATACTAGATAACGTGTACGGCCATATAAAGTATCTAAAGTTATTGATATTCCACAAAGATTATTTCCAAAGTTTTTGTATTAAACATCGCATGACGTGTGTGACCATTTGATATCTAAAAGAAAACACTTGGAATAATAAAATTAAATACGAGATGAGATGTGTGGCCATGGAAGTATCTAAAATTATTAAGAAGTTTAATATAAAAAATAATTAATTATTGCATAAAAAAAGATAATGGTGGTGTATTTATAAAGTCAATGCAAAAAATTTAATATAAATATTGGGCCAAATGCATAAATCCAATTATTATTATTTTATATTGAAAAAAAACTATAACTAAAAACGTGTGGGGCTGTAAAGTAAAAATAGGGTGCAAAAAAAAAGGAAAAAAAAATCAAACCTATTGGGATAGCAAGATAAACTTAGTTTTTTTTTTTTTTCAAAATAAGTGGTGTATATATAAACAGACCAAGAAAAAAATAGTAAATACAGTGCCGAATGAAATAGGTCTAGATTTTTGTTTTTTTATTCAAAATAAGTGAGTACATACAAACAGACCAAACGAAATAGGTCCAGATTTTTGTGTTCTCTTTCTTTTTTTTTATATAAAACATGAGGGGTGCAACATATAATATTAGAAGTGCCAAATAAGAAAAAACTGAATGCAAACGACCAGTAAAATAAATTCAAACTTTTACTTTTTTATTATTGTTTTTTTATAAATGTTGGACAATAACTTTAAAAAAAGCCACATTTTAATGACGCCTTCTTCTCGCGCCTCCATAATTTCCCCCTAAACCTCCATAAATACTCCTAAGTTATAATTTTTGGACTATTCCTACCCTACAACTCCTCACCCTTATGCGGTCTCTGCACCTTCTTTACCTGTTCCTGCACTTTGCCTATTGGTATTTTTTGATTATTTGAATTGTAGTTGGCTGCATTTCCATTGACAATGGTGATGGATTGAAGAGTGGTGTGAAAGTGGTGGTTTGCGGGGTTGTGATTTGTATTGCTAGACATTCATTATTGTATCTTCCAGACGTTTAAGGTAAGCATTGAAACATTTGTTAGTTTGAAATTCCAGATGTCCAATCGCTACCTTTGTCACTTACCTTCTTCACCATAATTCACAAGCTTCACCTCTAACCTTTTCAACCACCATTTTTACAACTCACTATCACTTTTTTTTTTCAATAGGGGCAACCTAATCTTTTCATGAAGGTCACTTATGGAATTTAGGAAATTATGGAGGTTTAAGGGAAAATTATGGAGGTGCAAGAAGAAGGTGTCAATTTTAATTAACCAACTTGCACTAAAAATATAAACTCAATGCACCAAAGCCCAGTAAACCACCATACCATACACATCATTCTCGTAGAGGACCCAAGTTCACATTCTCTGTAATGCATGCAAAAAGAGAAAAAAACAAACAAATTACATGCACGGACAATATTTGCTACCCTTACAAAATTATTCATATTAAAAAACAACAACAACATAAAAAAGAGAATAATAAATAAATAAATAAATGCACACACACTTTTAAATTGGCTCAACTTTCTTCGATAAAAATGCACAAACACTTGAATCTATGCAAAAACAAACATCCTAATAAGATGAATCCATGAAAAAAAAAACCTTGTAGCAAACTAAACTTATTTTTAAACACAAAAATATTGCATCAAGATGAACATATTTGAAAACAAAAACGACAACAAAGGTTACCTATTTAAACATAAAATGTTACAATAAATTGAATCTATAAAAGCTTTGCAGGATCACGATGGTTAGGCTAATGGTAGCAACGTGGTTGGGACTGATTGAAAAGGATTTAGGAATGATTGAGAGAGGAAAAGAGAGATGGTTGTAGAGATGAAAACGGTGTGATCGAAATTATGTGTGTCTCCCCCTTACTTTAAAACTAAAACAAAGGTTATATTATTTATTATTATTATTTTATATTTTATATTTTTTTTTCATTTTCTTTTTTTCTACTATTATTATTATTTATATATTTTTTTAATTATTTTTTCTTTTTTTATTATTTTTATATTTTTATTTTTTATTTTTTTATAAAAAAACTAATGTAACCAAATTATATGTATTTTTTTCTTAAAAAAAACAATAAAAAGCTTAAAGAAAGTCATTTTTAGTTTTTGTAATATTTTGAACAAAAGATAAAAGGTTCCACTTTTTCTAAAAATAATAATTTTATTTATCCTGATGAAATCGGATATTGACAACTACTCCTCTTTATTTAGGCTTTACTGGATAATATGAAAATTTAAGAAAAAAATCATATTATTATAGTAAAAGATAAGTAAAGATAGAAACACTAATTTCGTTCGGGTTTCACAAAGCTAAAAGAAAAGTAGGGTGTAGAGAAATAAAAAGAAATAAAAATAAAAGTCGAGACGATTCTTTGGAGCAGGCCTCATACCGTGAAGACTGAAAAGAGAGGTGAAGTTGAGATCATTCCCGCAGAAGTGGTTGCATACCATCACAATTGAAAAGAAAAGTGGGGTGGAGACCATTCCCTTGGAGCAAGCCTCATACCGTCACAACTGAAAATAAAAGTGAGATCGAGATCATTCCCTTCGAGCGAGACTCGCACCATCACAACTAAATGGAAAGTGAGGTTGAGAGCATTCCTTAGGAGCGAGCCTCATGCTGTCACAACTGAACAAAAAAAGTGAGGTTGAGAGCATTTTATACGAGTGGGTCTCATACCATCTTAAATGAAAAAGAAAAGTAAGATCAAGACCATTTCCTTGGAGCGAGTTTTACACCATCACAACTATATGAAAAAAAATGAGGTTGAGACCATTCTGTAAGAAACTGTTTTTGGCTGAAATACAAGAGGAGGGTGAATTGGATTTCAAAATCTTTTTCAAAACTATTTAATCTTTTAAGAAAATGCAAGTCAGTTTGATAGATTGGATCTTAATGAATCAGTAAACAGAACTCAATCAAGTCATAGCATAATGTAATAAACCAAACAGATTTATCAGAATTCAAATGCTTTAGACAGAATTGAATCAAATGCAATTGCGAAAGCGATCTAATTAAAAAACACTGAAACTAAAAGAAGTTAACAACACAGAATGAACTGGTCAGATTCAATCCAGTTAACAGTTTCAATTATTAAGAACCAATAAAAAAACAAAATTCTTTTTATAAAAGAAACAATTATTAAAAAAAATGATTAAGTCCTAAACAAATAGAGTCCAATTATTGATTCTAAAAATAGTTTATAGCATACACTGAAACAATCAATTGAATCAGTGATCAAGATATAGAAAGAAGATTCAAGAACACAAAGATTTTTATCCTGGTTCACCCAACAAAATGGGCTACGTCCAGTCCCTTACTCCACAGTAAGGATTTCACTAAAAATGATTAAACTGATCAAGTTTACAACACTTGCTCATAGCAAGAACACACTGCTCCCCACAGCAAACCCCTGCTAAACCTTCAGCAGACCAAGAAACCACACAGAGCCCACGATGTGTTTCGAGAACACCCTTGCTTAAACCTACAACAAGTCACAATTATACAGAATCCATTGTATAACCAAGAAACGCCTCCCTGCTCCCTGCAGCAAACCATTGCTGAACCTTTAGCAGACTAAGAAACCACACAGAACCCACTATGTGTTTCAAGAACACCCTTGCTGAAACCTACAACAAGTCACAATTATACAGAATCCACTATATAACCAAGAAACACCTCACACTGCTCCCCGCAGCAGGCTATCCACCAGTACAGACTTACTGTACAAAGAATTACACTCTAGTAATTCAAGAACATAGTAGTAGTTTTAATACAATTAAAAGATTTACACAAAAATCAACTAAGAAAAGCAACTCTATACAAAAGATCAGTAATGTAAGAGGAAACAGTAGAGTGCTTAGGCTGAGGTCAGATCACTGATGTAGAAATGTGCAGTCAGTTTCAAAGCTCCAGTAGGCTGAGGTCAGATCAATGATGTAGAAATGTGCAGTCAGTTTCAAAGCTCCAGTAGAATGCAGAAATTTAGTTCTTGATGAATTCTTTGAAAACTTCAAATTGATCTTGATCTCAAAAATGTGGTAACGTTTTCTCTTGCTTGAAAAATCTCAACTCAATCAGAGTAGTATGTTCTAAAAATTCTCTCTATCTTTGTTTTTTGAAAACGCACCAGCTATATAAACAGCTGTAATGACAACTATCAAACTTTAGTTGATTATTTTGACACTCAGTCGACTAAATTTTTAAAAGACAGTTAAAACGGTTTATCAAAATTTGAAATCTGATTTTAATGATGTTTTTTAAAACCTTGCTAAAGCCAATTTTCACAGTGGAGCTTATCAATGATAAACACATTTATCATCACAGTTTTTAACCTCAATCTAGACACACCAACACCACCTAAAGCCTAGACCCAAAAACTTCAATCTTCATGCAAACTCCATGCATCTTCACTTGAAAGCACTTGGTCTTGACTTGGTCAACTTGGCTGGTTTCTTCGAATTAACTCAGCAACTTTAGTTGTAATTGGTTTGGCTTCATCAAATCAATATAGCATCTCCTGGTGCTAACACATTCCCTCGGAGATGGTCTCACACCATCACAAGTGAGAGTAAAAGGTGGGGTTGAAACCATTCTCGTGGAGCTGGTCTCACATAGTCACAACTAAGAGTAAAAGGTGAGGTTGAGACCATTCCCATGGAGTTGGTCTCACACTGTCACAACTGAATGTAAAAGGTAAGGTTGAGACCATTTTCGTGGAGCTGGCCTCACACTGTCACAAGTGAGAGTAAAAGGTGAGATTGAAACCATTCCCATGGACCTGGTCTCACACTGTCACAACTGAAAGTAAAAGGTGAGATTGAGACCATTCATGTGAAGTTAACCTCACACCGTCACAATTGAAAGTAAAAAGGTGATGTTGAGACCATTTTGGAGTTGGTCTCACACTATCACAAGTGAGAGTAAAAGGTGAGGTTAGGCCAATCCCAAGGAGAGGGCCCTTATTTAAAAGACAGAATAATGAAGACGAACACCATGTGAACGGTGAAATGGAGTTCGGAGGAAACAAACGATGTATTTGTTAACAAAGAATATATGTCTTAATGTGGGTGCATGAGATTGACTCTTTTTTCATTTTTCTAATGCTGACATTTAAAATAATACAAAATGTTTGTGTCAATGAGGATGAATGTATGAGACTCATTCTCTTTGTATAATTTTTTATTATTTTTTTCGATGCTAACATTCATAATTAATTGTTCTTTGTGAAATCGTTGAATTCATATAAATTTGATATCAATATTTTGTTCTTAAAAGTGAGGGATGTTGCCAATCTTGAAGTTAATGTTAAAATTGGGATATTGTTGACTTTTTCTTTCGAAACACTACTTTGATGTATGTGTGTCTGAATTCACAAGTGAATTCAAAATGTATGTGAAAAGATTGAAGCTATTTTGAGGAAGTTGGGTTGACGCAACATCAGATAAGTTGTCACTCGCATGCCCCTCTGAAGAGAGAATTTATGCAAGGTAAATTGCCCCACTTTTGATGTATTAGGTGAGCCAAGTGATGCATGAATTGCTTATTTGTAGGGTAACATGATGAAATGGGGTTGTAAGATGCATGAGCAGTCAGATACGACAAAAACTAGGTTGATGCAACATCAAATAAGGAAAATTGCATACTTGAAAGGAAGAATCTGTATGAAATAAATGGAAGTTGTCCCAGTTTTGATGTATAAGGGTAACGATGAAGTCTGGATGAATGGTGATTTGTTTTTTTTTTAAGTATGAAGGACGAAAAGGATTTTCCAGTGTAGCTTTCTCACTCAGCTTATTAGTGGATAAAAGAATGTTCTTTTCTACTCAAGGCATTTCAACCATCATTTTTACTCTCTTTTTTTATTTCTTTTTGTTTCTTTTTTTTTTATCGTATTGTTAAGCTTTATGAAAATTAGAGTAATCATTCTTCAATATCAATGGACTTTTTTTAGGGATTATAATGTGGTTAAGGGCTAAAAGGTTGTGAAGAAAAATATATGGAGACTCAAAAATATTTTTAGGTTTTTATTATATTTGAAGCAAGGATCATCAATCTGGTATTCCACTGGATAAGTCATGGTTTTCCTTCATAAGGATTATTGTCTTTTCATTTTCTCATTTTTTCCCTTTTTTTATCATTTTGTCATAACATTTTTCTCTATAATCATTTCATCCCTTGATTGATGTCATTTGACTCTTTTAAATTCTTAACGTACACTTTGAGCTAACTTTCAAGGTAGTGATGATCCTTGTTTAGGGGTATTTTGAAAGAAAATATTTATTTTTGTTAAGGAGAATGCAATGGATTCATATATTTTTACTTTTTGGATAAAGAAACATGGTCATATATCATTTCAAATCATGATTGCTATATTATAAGAAAGACTAACTCGAAAACAAAATTCGATAACTTGCAACACATGCCATATTTTTTTTATTTTTTACCTTTTTTTCATTTATCTTTTGTCCTTTCGTTTGCTTAGATCACCCTCATATGTTTTTTAGTCTAACTGACCCTTAATTATTTTTTTCAAATTATTTTACTTACCCTTGATAGATTGCGGATCAACCACCCAGCCAACTAAGAGAACCCATCATTTTTGCCTAGTGTGATGTTCTTATTTTAATATTTCAAACTGTAGTGACACCAACTGAGACAAATATTTTTTGTTTGGGTAAGCAAAAAGGATGAATGAATTTCAAGCTACATGATACAAATGTTTAAATAGAAAATGTCAGTTTTTACCTTTTTATTAGAATATTGAACTGCGAAAGAGCTTAACATCCCTATCTTTTATTTTTTTTTTTCAATAACATGAATTCAACGATTTTATGAGCAAATGATTCCTCATGTGTCACTTTGGCAACTCTCTTTTTCATTATTTTCATTTATTTTATTTTTATTTTACTTCCATGACTCCCTTTAAGACTTGCTCATAATTAGAGCAAATGAGTATTTGTGAGCGATCCCATGATATTTACTGATAAGTATGTGTCGCAACCAGGGTCACGACGGGGACGGTGGATGAAAATAATTTATTTTAATTTTTAAAACAAAGGAGTCGCCACCATAGTTTATATGAAAAACAATGGAAAAATCAGAAAAGGATGAGGCAAGTTTGTGAAAACCGAATTTTGGGTCTGGGAGTCGGTTACGTGTGGAGAAGGTATTAGCACCCCCACAATGTCCGTCCTAAGACGGTACCTTTAATTAAATAAATAAAACGAGTGTAATTTTCAAAATGTTTACTTTCCCAAAAAAATGAGACAAAAATGAAGATAAAAATAAATAAAAATATTTTATTATTTTTGGAAGGGGTCCGACAAGGTTTGACCTTGCTCCTACGTATCTCCATCAGGAATGGAGAATCAGGGTTACGTAGTTCTTTGGATAAGATTGTTTATTGGGTTGATATTTTTATTTGTGACATTTTTGTAATTAATTTGTTATATTTGGTATTAAAATAATTTATTTCCAAAGTTTCATATTAAATATCGCGTGACGCGTGTGACCATTTGATATTTAAGAAATATTTGGAATAATAATATTAAATATCATATGATGCGTATGACTATTTGATATCTAGTATTATTAAAAAAAATATTTCAAAATTTTATTTTCTAAAGTTTATATTAAATATCGTATGATGCATGTGGCCATTTGATATTTAAAAACTTTAGAATAACAATATTAAATATCGTATGACGCATGTGATCATTTGATATCTAACATCATTAGAAAATATAATATCCCAAAATGTTATGTCCAAAGTTTTATATTAAATATCGTATGACGCGTGCAGCCATTTGATATTTAAAAAATATTTGGAATAATAATATTAAATATCGTACAACGCGTGTGGTCATTTGATATTTAACATTATTAGAAAATATAATATCCCAAAATTTTATTTTCAAAGATTTATTATTAAATATTGTGTGACGTGTGCGGCCATTTAATATTTAAGAAACATTTTGAATAATAATATTAAATATTGTATGACGCGTGTGACCATTTGATATTTAACATTATTAGAAAATATAATATCCCAAAATTTTATTTCCAAAGTTTTATATTAAATATTGTATGACGCGTGCGGCCATTTGATATTTAAAAAACCTTAGAATAATAATGTTAAATATCGTATGACGCGTGGCCATTTGATATCTAACATTATTAGCAAATATAATATTCCAAAAATTTATTTATAAAGTTTTAGTATACTAATTTAATTTTTATTAAAATAATAAAAAAATAATTAATATAACACAATAAAATAAAATAAATAAAACATGCAAGATATAAGCTTAAAATATGGAGGTACACAAATAAAAAATGTTGTAGTTTTGGGCTGGCCCCAAAGGCCCAGAATCATTTTTTTTATTATTTTTTTTAGGTTGGTGGTGCATTGGTGATGTGAGGGGTACAAATAGTTTTTATTTTTATTTTTTGGTTGGTGGTGCAATGGTAATGTGGAGGGTGCGAATAGAATGACCCAACTCCTAAACCCTAAGCCACCACCACCTTAACCCTAAGTCACCATCACCTTTCTTCACTCGTGATGAACTAAAAGCGGTGACAACAATGAGGAAGGAGCGACGGCGGCGACATGGAAAAAATGACGGTGATGCAGAGAAAATGACGGTGACGATGGAGGTCGTTTTGGGGCTGTTTTGGAGTGATTTTGGGTGCAATTTTTTTTGGACAAATATGATTGAATTTTGGTAGATTTTAAGGGTTGGTTTTAGGTGTTTTAGATAGTGGAAAGTGGTGCAGTGAAGAGTTACAGTAAAAGATTATGGAAGAAGGCTTTCATGGAGGAGAGAGTGTGTGATTGTACACTTATCATACAAGAACCAAGCAACAACAAAACCATAAATCTTAAATGCATGTGAATTTTAAGTTCTAAAATCATACCTGAAACTTGATTCTTCAAAGCTTGATCTCTAAAAAAACCTACTTCTCTCTTCCTTTAAAGGTGTTCCTTTCTTTTCTTCTTTTGGTTCTCTGTATTCTGCTCTTAATATCTCCCTCCCTCCTCCTCCTTTGTATCATTCGATAATTTATAATATCAATAATAGCAGTTATCAGAGAAGTGACTTAAGGGGAAAAAGAATTGTGAAAAGTTGGAAGGAACAGTTTCACCACGTATTTTTTCTGTTATTATTATTTTTTATATATATTTTTTTATATTATTTTATTATTAAAATAAAGTAGTTTAGAGGATTGACTCAGTCTCTTTTTTTGTTATTATTTTAAATATGTATAGAACGTACAGATTAAGAAAAAGTTTGAAAGCTATCTCAATTTCTTTAATTATTATTTTTATTATTTTTTTGTTTTTTTTTATTTTTAAGTTCTGTTGCTTTATTTTATATTTTTATTTTTTGTTATTTTTGTTTTTTTATTATTAATTTTTATTTTAATGTGTAAAAATTAATGAATAAGTCAAACCTCTCTCCTTTTTATATTATTTTTTCGTTTTTAAAATAAATCTACAACTAATCACTACATTTTATCCTTTTATTATTATTTTTGTTTTGTAAATTTTTTATTCTAATTAATATTTATCCAGACGAAATAAGGTGTTGACAGTATGTTCTTTTCATTTTTTTTCCTTTTTTTGTTAACTCGAGATCTGATCTTGCTTGCAAATTTGTAATAAGATCACATCAACATCTAATTATCGAAAGGGATACAAAATCGCACACACCTATTCTATTGAAAAAAATAAAAGCCACGAAAACACCAAAACGTCTTAAAATCAAAAAGATTAAAACAATTCATAAACATAAACTCCTAAAACAAGCTTCAGGTATTTTTAGCAAGGTTCTCAGACTCTCCACAGTTGTAGCAACTCCCACCGTCTATTTGTGCAAACACTTCTTCTTTTCTCTCCTTAGTAGGAACTTGTTGGGCATTTCTCGAATGAGGATTGTTCTCGACTTAATTTTATCTTCTTTAAAACTTAACCATCCAGCGTCTAGCAAGGATTGTACCTTGGATTTAAATGCTAGACACCCTTTAGTGGAATAACCAATCGCCTCACCATGATACTAACATTTAACATTACGGAAGAGGTTTGGCAAGAGTTTTGTGTAGGTCATGGGACATGAAATGATCAAAATTCATCTCTTGATTAAGATTTCTCTTTGGAATCATGCTCTGACCTTAACCTTGGTTGGAATTATTTTACACACGTGTTGGCTGATGGAAACCTTGGTGATGAGTTTGTGGACGGTAGACTGACATTGCGTTAACCATGTATGGCAATTGTGTTGCAGGTTGTTGATAATAATGAGGCAAGGCACCACTTCCCAATAAGGAATTGTGGATACTTCCTGGGCTTCTACCTTTTTTCTTTCAGAATAGAATTCATGCTTTTTGGGATTTGCGGCTGCAAACGAGCCATGTGCAATTTTATCGCTTTTCAGTCCAAGCTCAATTCTTTTCCCAGTGATGACAATATCAACAAAGTTGGAAGAGACACTCCCTATCACATATTATTAGAAAGGGGGCTGCAATGTGTCTATGAACATGGCCACCATTTCTTTATCATGCAGAGGTGGGTCTACTTGGGCAACTACTTCCCTCCATCTCTAGGCATACTCCATAAAGGTTTAAGAACATTTTTTCATCATGTTTTGTAGTTGCAGCTGTCAGGTGCCATGTCAACATTATATTTATAGTGGTTCAGAAATGTGTCCGCCAAATCTTTCCATGAGTGAATATGTCCTGGTTCAAGGTGCATGTACTAGCTCAGAGTCATGCCCTCCAAGCTATCCTGAAAGAAATGGATCAGAAGTTTTTTCTCATGTGCATGGGCTGCCATCTTCCTACAATATATAGTCTGATGACTCTTGGGACAAGTGGTTCTCCTATACTTTTCAAATTCTGGTTACTTTGAACTTTGGAGGAATCACTATGTCTGGTACCAAGCATAAACCGGCAACATCCCTGAATCCATAGCTTCCTCCACCATTTATGACCCTTAATCTCTTTTGAGGAATTTCTAACTTGTTCTTCACTTTGTCAACATCGATGGACATAACAACCTGAGTTATGGTGTTGGTTTTGATTCCTCTCCTACCATTACACGCAGAACTCTTGACTGAGTTATTATGTGAGGCCCATAAGGGTATTTGTAATGAATTCTGATTGAGCGAAACTTGCTCCTACTTAAGATATTCCTCAAAGATTGGATTGTAGATTGGAGGCATGCCATATTGAGGGTAAGGAATGTAATTCCCTTGAGTGTTTTTATTCCGAGCATGCAACCTTCCAAGGTGTGTAACAAGAGGATGGGAAGAAATTGCCTCCTCATTCCTAACAGTAATAACTTCTCTAGAACTTTTCAAGGTCTTTAGAGCTTCGAGGATTTGATTCATTTGATCCTTAAGCTGATCAATGCTAGCCCTCATGACTTCTTGTCCTTCTTGGCACAAGTCTTATATGGGTGTCACATAAACTTGACCGTTATCACTTCTTTCTGTTTTTTATATTTTATTTAAAATGAATTAGATAAAAAATAAAGTATGAACAAAATGCAACTAAACTAGTCAGAAGTTGTAAAGTTGTGTGAATATTACTTAATGCAAATACGATACTAATGGAAATTAACAGGGGCCTAAATTAGAGTAATTTGAGTCATACAACAAAATAGAATCAATATTATTTCATTTGCTCTTATGGACAAATTTCTCTTTAAAAACTCTAAACTGATTCTTTCTCAATCCCATACCCTGTATTAATTTTCATTTTTTTTATCAGGAAAAACACACGACTTTATAATTTCTAACCTTAAAAAAAAACCAAGTAAGACTAAATGAGAAAAAAGAAAATGCATGCAATGCATTGGTGAAGAAGAACATGAGTTAAATTTCCTCTTAACCTCCTTTTCCAACTATGACATGATAAAAAGAATATGCAATGGATGTTTGTATATGAAACAAAATTTATTTATTTATAATAGATAAACACTTTTTTTATTTATTTCCTTTTTTTTAAAAAAAAGGGTGAGAGGTAGAACTGTGCAAAATATCTCCCTTTGTGCCTTATATAAGATTCATCATGCTTAAAGGTCTATGACATTAGATGCACACTCACATATGATAGCTTCCTAATTCCTAAAGGTATAAGACTACTAAAGCTATGACTCGTTTTACTATATTGCCCACAACAATTGGTAGACAACTTGATATGGACATACAAAGGAAAAGGACACACTTTAGCCACAATAGCCAATGAAGGAACTACATCCTCATCAGCATTGCTACACAACCCATTCTAATTCTAAGCTTCCTCGAACCCGGTATAGGACCCAACTCATGATATGCAGTGTGTGTGAAGGGAGAATTATGTATATCCCCACCTGCAAAAACAACCAGAAAACTCACAGGAAAATATATCAAATTGTCTTCAACCCTAGGATTCAATATCTTAGCAACAATAAGAACAAACATACATACAAAAGAAAGGGGAAAATAAATATTCATAAAAGTCACACTCATTTTTACTCATTCAATTAATTAGGCTTGACTCTTTAAAAAAATGTCGCCATCTATCGCAACTGCGGTCACGACAAGGCAATAAAATGAATCTTTTTAAGAAAAGTCAGAAAGGAGTCATCAGCATAGTTTATTACGGAAAACTATTGAAAAAATGAATAGCTTGTGAAACAAGATTAGATTTTGAGAGTCGATTATGTGTAGGAAAGGTATTATCACCTCACAACGTCTGTCTTAAGACAATACCTTTAATTAAATGAGTGAAAAGAACGTGTTTTTTAAAAATATCTATTTTCTCAAAAAAAATAAAAAAAATGCAAGTAAAAAGTAAAGATTTTTTTTATTTTGGACTCGACAAGGATTGACCTCGCTCCTATGTATTTCCATTCACAATGGAAATTAATCAAAGATCACATAGTTGTTGAAAGAAAACTTCCTTATTAGGTTGATATTTATAATTTTCGAAATTTTCATATTTTGATTTTTAGAGTACAAGAAATATTTTTAATTTTGTAATTTTATATTTTTTTAATTTACAAAAGAATTGATATTTATATCCAAAGTTTCATATTAAATATCACATGACGTACGAGACCATTCGATATATAGAAGAAAACATTTGAAATAGTAAAATTAAATACCAGGATGACGCAGACGACCATACATGTATCTAAAATTATTTAGAACATGATATCCTAAAAAGGTCATTTCCAAAGTTTCGTATTAAACATCACATGACGTGTGCAACTATTTGATATCTAAAAGAAAACATTAGATTAATAAAATTAAATACGAGATGACGTGTGTAGCCATGTAAGTATATAAAATTATTTAAAACTTGTTAATATAAAAAAAATTAATTAATTATTGCACATAGAAAAGATAATGGTGGTGTATTTATAAAATCAATGCAAAACATTTAATATAAATATTGGACTGCATAAACCCAATGATTATTATCTTTTTTTAAAAAACTATAACTAAAAACATGAGGGGATGTAAAATAAAAATGAGGTACAAAAATGTTAGGCTAGCAAAATAAGCCCAACTTTTTCTCTTTTTTTTTTTTCAAAAATAAGTGGATTGCTTTCTCCACCTCTATATGTTCTTCCTGCACCTCCATATGTTCTTCCTATACCTCCATAAATTACAAAAATGATGATTTTGTCCTTAGATAAAAAATATTTTAACCCCACCCCTCACCTTAGGCACCTCCTTTATACTTTCTCCACTTGGCACCTCGCGAACAATGTTCTTTGGTCTCTCACCGTGTTCTTTCAGAGATTGTGAGTAAAGGTGAGTTTCTTTTGATAATATGCTTTTGTTTGAATTGTTATAAGATGGATACGTTTAAATACTTATAATGTGTATATGTAGATTTATTTTTTTCATATAAAAGGGGTGTCCCAGATTATAGGATATGGTATACAAAATAATGTTTTACATACCAGATTGTAGAATTCGAAAGCTAATACCTAGAGTTACCTTCCGGATTCTACAATTAGGTATGCAATTTTTTTTGTTATACATACTGGATTGTAGAATCCAGAAGGTATCAAAAAATTTTGTACACTGAATTGTAAAATTCGGTACACCCCTTTTCTAAAAGGAAAATACAAATGTATACATAGTTCATCTATATTTCAAATTCATCTTCAAACAATCCAAATCAAATAAAAATTGTAAATCAAACACAAACAAAGAGAGTGTAGATGAAGAATGAAGCAATAATGGAGGTAAAGAGAGCGTGGATGAATAATAAAGCAACAATGGAAATGTAGAGGAAGTAGAGCAACAGTAGAGGAGCAGAATGGAGATACAGTGCAAGTAAAAGAGTAAGGAATGAAGGTGAGGGGTTAAAGTATTTTTTAACCTAAGGACACATTTATCATTTTACTTATAATACGAAAGTGCAAGAAGAACATATGGAGGTAGAGAGAGAAGCACTCAAATAAGTATATATATATATATAAACAGACTAGGGTCAAATAGCAAATACTGTGTCGAGAGAAATAGGCCTATATTTTATTTTATTGTTTCCAAAATAAGTGATGTACATACAAACAGATTAGGAGCAAATAGCAAATACTGGATCAAATGAAATAAGACCAGATTTTTTTTTTTCTTTCTTAAAACTTGAGGGGTGCAACCAATAATATTAGGGGTGCCAAATAAAAAAAATGCAAACAACAAAAGTGTTGAACCAATAAAATGAACCAAAACTTTCACTTTTTTATTATTGGTTTTTTTTTCTTTAAATATTGGACCATAACTCCAGAAAAAAGTCATGTTTTAATTAGCCAACTTGGACGGCTTCTGCGTGCACCTCCATAATCATAGCTTGCACCTTGATAGTTTTTATCAAACACAAATGTCCTTGGTAAATGATAAAAATGAGTATAAATGAAATTTAAATTAATAACAAAATATATACCAGATTGTACAATTCGGTATATAAAATGTTCATGGGATTGAGAAGAGGGGGTTTAATTTGGTATACAAATCTTTCCTGTATATTAATTATATATGATTCTATAATCTAGTATGTTAATTGTATATCAGATTCTACAATCTAGTATGTTAATTGTAAATCAAATTCTACAATTTGGTATATTAATTGTACTGAATGGACATAATCTAATATACATTTTATCATTTTTGTAATATTATATCATTTAAATTAAATAATTCAAAATGATAACTTCATTATACTTAGTCACACTCACACTAAAATATTTAATTATTAGTCACACTCACACTAAAGTATTTAATTAGAGTATCATATATAACATAATACTGTTGTTGCATACCATTTTATGTTAGAGTATCATATTTTCTTTCCTTATGAAGCTCCTTTTACCTTCTACAATGTTGTATAGAATATGTATATAGATTGAAACATTTTTAGAATATTCTTGTTTAATTTAATTTATTTTTTACTATTAAAAAAAATCCTATGTAACTTCTTATATTATTTCTTTTTTCTATTGTTCTCTTTTTTTCTTAAGATAGGCTTGATATTAAGTTCAGTTTTTCCTCTAAGAGAAATGTAAGAGATGCTAGAACAGCAGCAGGATGATGTGCACATAATATTAGTGAGAATCATCTGAATAAAATCACCGAGGAGATTAAATTATATTCATGGCTATGGCGGAACAATTTACACAATGAATTCAGACACACTTTTATTTATTTAACGGTCAAATAATATGGCTACATTATTGAAGATGATTGGTTGAGTTTCAAAGTTTATACTGATTTTATGTTGAATTCTCTCTTGTATATTTTTAAAATGAGGTCGTTGATACAATTAAAAAATGATTATATGGATGATAGGACACAAGTCATACCAAGAGATTGGCCAGATAAAATTATTAATGGTTTATGTGGATGAATTAAACGCGACTAAAAGATTAGATTTTCTAATAATATTTTTTGAAAATTCTAGATTTATAACTAAATATAGAAATTTTACAAATCAATCACTGTAAATGTTTTTTTTAACATAATATTATAAATGAAAAAAAAATAAAGTATTGAATTGATGTCACTGTGTTCAAACATTAGTGATCAATTTACAGAGCTAAACTGATGTTAAATGGAACTTGAGTGAATTATGATCTCTATACAGCAACTTGCGGTTCTTTGAAGAATATCCTAGGTATTGGTATATGATGCTGTTAAGACACTGTCTCAGGCTTAAGAGATTAACCCTTTCTATGAAACTTAAATCTGTTGTTCTGGATTTAGCACCTGCAAATTGCTTGTACTCCTCAAACACAGAAGATAAACACCAACTCTGCAATTTTCTCAAGCATCCAACAACACAACCAGTTCGATGCTGCATATATATATATCATATATATAATATTGATCAGATTTTCAAATATATGAAAATATTGTTGGTAATTTGAAGGGAATAAACATGGAGAAAATGATATATACCTTTCCTTGATTACAATGGACTAGAACTGGGTGATTTCTCAAGTCTGAAACCGCAAAAAAATGAAACAGTTAAAAAATATATGACAATCATGATTCGAGAGATTATAGTCAAATAAGAGTTTTATAAAAGCTAATATCTGAATCATAGGATGTACAAAATAAATATTTATTTTTATGAAATTATAATTTATAGCAAATAAACAAATAAATACTAGTGGGAACAATAAATTAAAACAAACAAAAATTTAATAAGACAAATTTAGTTTAAAAATAACTTTCAATATATTTGATTTATATATATACATACCAATTAAAACTTTGACGGCTTCCAAGATCGAATCCTTAACCACAGGCACACAAAGATCCTGCAAAAACAAGTATTAGCATAGAATAAGAAAATGACTTTTAATTAAGTTTGTAATGCAATCATATATATCATATCATATTTATAGGTATGGAATAAAATGAATGCCCCCCAAAAAAAAAAATACCATGTCATAATTCACGAATAAAGAAAGTTAATTACCGGCTTGCCTTCAATACCAAAGTGGAAGAACTGAATATTTTGTGATTGAAGAAACTGTAGATTTTGTTGTGGATAGGGTTCAGGGCACAAATATCTGCATTCATTCACCAAAATGAAAACCAATGAGTTTTCGTCATACCTTGGAAAATGAACGATGGAAGAAAAGAAACAACGTTAAACTTACACGACGGAACGAAGATTCAGAGTTTCTAGAAAAGAGAAATTTGAAGGTCGAGGGAAACTGGATCGAAAAATGCCCTCCTCCACCATTGAAAAGTTAGTTGGAGCAACCATAACTTCGTCTTCTTCCTCTGTTATCACCTCTCCCACCACAGTTGTTATACCTAATTACTGATATTATTCTTTCAACCTTCACCAACAACAATAACAGGTCACCTATATATATATATATATATATATAATTGAATCAATATATTGAGGCTTTTTACTTTATTACACACTTTACGAATTCAAATTCTGCGGTTTTATTTTTCTATCTTTAATCATCCTATCCAATAGATATAAATACTTATAACCAATGGTTGTCTTTGTGGACCAAATCAACTTGGAAAGTTTGAAAGTGAAATGCATGGCGGCTTACAAAAAAAGTTACCCGATTTTTCATTTTTAAAGTTATACATGGTAGTGATTTTCTATAAATAAAAAAGTTAACAAATTTTTAATCTTGTGAGATTCAAGTGGATTCATTAAAGCAAAACTAAAAAAAAGAATAGGACTACTTGGACTTGTCTTCCACGCTCCATACCAAGGAAGATATTAGAAATGCATAGCTTCCATTTAGTTTTATTAAGAAGGGGACAAAACGATATATTTTGTTGAATATTGAGAAATTTTTGTGTCTAGGGATGTTGTTTTTTATGAACATGTTTTTCCATATCAAAGGGTTGAAGATACCAGCAATGAAACTGACAGTCCAGACATTCATGATCAAATTTTTTTTACAGAAGATCAACCTATTTTGAATAAGCCATCACAAGTCATTTTTACACCCTGTGATAATATTGAAAATAATGTTAATGATGAACATGAATCAGACATTCAGATCCCTGAAGAAGTTTGTTCCCATAGAGACCAAAACCTTAATGAAAATCATGAAACAACACAGTCCATTCAAATGAGTACCAGACCAAAAAGACCACCTGAGTATCTAAAGGATTATCATTGTAATCTCAATGTTTCCAATACATCTTCTAGATTTAAATATCCTTTGAATTATGTTTTGTCTTATGATAAATTATCATCATCTTATAAACCTTTTGTTATGTTTATTTCTTTACATGTTGAGCCAAACACTTATTCTGAAGCTGTGAAATATGACTGTTGGAGGAAGGCTATACAGTGTGAGATATCTGCTTTGGAGTCAAATCAAATATGGGAGACTGTTCTTCTTCCCAAGAACAAAACTGCCATAGGTTGCAAATGGGTATTCAAAATAAAGTATAATACTGATGGGACTGTTGAAAGATATAAATCAAGATTAGTGGCAAAGGGATACACACAAATAGAGGGCATTGACTACCTTGAAACCTTTTCTCCAGTAGCAAAGATGACCACTATAAGGTTGCTTCTTTCTCTAGCCTCTATATATAACTGGGAGTTAAAATAGTTAGACATAAATAATGCCTTCTTACATGGAGAGTTGAAAGAAGATGTATACATGGTTGCTCCTCCT